>Ga0208064_100013_pt1 | contig 125522 bp, 144 predicted proteins | sample DeeseametaMP0145_FD_184220 | JGI IMG/M metagenome (GOLD analysis project Ga0208064, IMG submission 184220) | Marine microbial communities from the Deep Atlantic Ocean - MP0145 (SPAdes) | ecosystem: Environmental > Aquatic > Marine > Oceanic | place: West of Cape Verde, Atlantic Ocean...
CAGGGCTGTTCCGTATTAAATGTACGATATTTACCTAATTTGCCACACTTATAAGTAGTAACCCACCTCCGCAGCCATTTATTGGTGTGGTCTACAGAGAATTATGTCTTTTTAGAGGGGAAAATCCCTAGAACCCCTGTCTCAATGAATGTCCCGAGATCGATGAAATAATTAGAAACAGCATAAAAATGTTATTCAATTGATACTAGGGAAGATCCGAATAAGTTCCTAACGTGAGATCATGACTGCATGTTAAGTTACATTTTCTACTGCTCGTGAGCCAACAGTTAATTATTGCCAGTAGTCAGCTAAAGCAAGCGCTGATAGCCCTATAAAGAGGTTTTCCTATCACGGATAGACAACTTATTACCGTGCTCACAATTGATAGAAGTGATTGAACTTTTTTATCCTAAAGCTGATATTAATCGCCTTATTCATATGCAGAAAAATAAGTGAAACAGAGAGTATCTATAACCGCGGGGCGAAAGTCACTTATCGACCAGCGCTTGAGTGGCGCTTGAGTGGCGCTTGAGTGGCGCTTAAGTTGAAATCGCTGAAGTGAGTTTGTGCCTCAACGATTTAAACAGAATATCTGATTTCTCTTTCAAGTTACCGGTGAATTTATATTTATCGGGTGTGTTTATTTATATAGCTCCTCAAGCCTCCTCAATTTTCTAGTATTTCTGGTTAGCCCCCGTTATAACGTTAATGGAACTGGACAAAAGGAAAGTATTGTGGCGGCTACTTAAAGCGTTCAAGTTCTACCGCAGTATCTGAATTATAGAGTTAGAGACGCGCCCAAAAATTTGCATGGTTGTAGGCAATCTCCCTCATCATGACTATTTCCTAAATTCTGCCGATGAACGGGCTATTCTAATTACAAATCAGCCTCAACTGTTTACCAATTCGCGAAAATCCATTATTCTCCATATTGGTTATGTTTAATGCTTAAGAAATGTTTAAATTCATATCAAAACTAATATTAGTGTTTACAGTGCTATCTGCCCTCGTCGGGCAAGCGATGGCTGTAGATACTATGAGTTTTGAAATGGATATTGATAACAAACATTACAATAGTAATTCTGAATCGAATTGCTCTACGAACATGAGCCATGGTATGAGAGTAGATTCTATAAGTTCCGAAAACGCTAGTATTAAAGATTGTTGCAACACTTCGGAATGCACATGCCCACCAGGTGGTTGTACTCATGCTCCCGTCCTTATAGCTTCCATGATGATTGTTCAACACCCAGTGGTGCCGGACGCTTCATTTGGCTTGTTCTTCCAACAGCCAGTTTCAGTAACTTCCTCACTTTTTCGCCCACCGATATTTGCCTAACACAGGGTCAGTGCGTCCAAATTTCACGCACAATTTGTTTTAGTTCCTGTTTATTATCTAGGTGCTAGCGTACCTATATGTGCCAGCTTTGTCTGGAGGCAAAAATGTTAAAAAAAATCATCTATCAAGCTGCGGTATTACTGCTAATTCTACCTAGTATTGCCATGGCAAATATCCACCATGGCGCAAACGACGTCTTCGAATTATTAGTTTATAAATCACCATCGTGTGGATGCTGCAAAAAATGGATAACCCATTTAGAAAACCAAGGATTTCAACTACGTACAAAGGACTTTCATAACTTGAGCGACATCAAGAACGAATACGGAATTTCGCCAAATCTTCGCTCTTGCCATACCGCTGTTACAGAAAATGGCTTTGTATTTGAAGGCCATGTCCCTTCTAAGTTTATAAAACGATTCTTGTTAGAAGAACATCCAAAGGCTATCGGGTTATCTGTTCCAGCTATGCCAGTAGGTTCACCCGGAATGGAAGTAGCAGAGCAGTTTATGCCTTATACCGTTTTCATTATATATCAAGATGGGAGCTACGAACCTTACGCGAAAGTAGAAAGCTACGACAGTCAATTCGATTGAAGTCAAAGTTAAACAAATAAATGCGCACTTTTGACAATCAAAGCAATTTTAATTTTAAAAACCGAATATTAACTAAAGATAGAGGTAATCATGAAAGCACTTGTTAAATCATTTGCAATATTTAGTGTACTGCTAAGCAGCGTGGCATTAGCACATGAGGCTATAGAAATTAAATCTAGCACACCAAGCAAAAATGCAATGTTGATGGAGGCCCCAATGGAACTATCAGTCAGCTTTACCAAGGGAGTTAGATTAATAAAAGTAGGTTTAAAAGATAGTGAAGGTGCGAAAGTTGATTTTGGCTTTGAACCTCCGAAAGAGGTTGCAACGGATTATTCTTGGACCTTACCTAAATTACGTCCAGGTTCATACAATGTTGAGTTCATCATGCTTGGCTCCGATGGGCACAAGATGAAAGATAGTTTTGGATTTATGGTGCACTAAAAAGGGGGATTCAGCTGTGGAAATGTATATCTGGAACACTGTAATTGTAGTGTCAAAGCTAATGTTTTATTTAGGTTTCGCGGCCACAGCTGGATATACATTTTTCTGGCGAGATATTAACGATAATAGCACAAATTATACAACGCCATCTTATAGCGCTGTATGGGTAAAGGTTTGTGTCTTTGTTGCGTTTATTTCTAATGCAGTGTGGTTTATCGCGAACACTGGAGCGATGGTAGAAGAGGGAATTCAAGGCGCACTTGACCCCTTTATGCTTAAGATAATGTTGAGTTCTCCTATCGGTGAAGTCACCTTGTATCGTGCGGGGGGGTTAGCCGTAGCTTTAATAACTATCTACTTGTTGAAATTTAAACCTCTTAAACCTTTCCTAAGGTTAAAGTCTTGCTTACTTGTGCTGTGTCTATTCACGCTCTCGTACACATTTACTTTAACCGGCCACGTTTCTGAATTAGGAAGTGTTGCTCGAATACTACTTATGGTTCACGTATTGGTTATGGCTTGGTGGTTTGGTGCATTAATTCCATTAAAGCTCTCCTGCCATTACCAGAGCTACGAAAAGCTTTATAAATTAATGGATAGGTTTGGTACGCAGGCGGCCGTATTGGTTACCTTATTATTATCTGCAGGCATTTGGCTAGCTCTTCAATTGGTAGGTAGTTTTGAAGGGTTATTTAGCTCCATATATGGGCAAACTCTTCTTGTTAAAATGTTCCTTGTAACTAGCATTCTAGCTATTGCTATACGGCACAAACTGAAATTAGTCCCAAAACTTAAAAGTGGCTCGGGAAGCGAAGCACTCTCAAAATCCATTTCATTAGAGTTAACAATAGCAGTTGCTATTTTAATCATTACTTCTGGGCTTACGAGCATTGTAGGTCCCGAGAGATAAAACTTAGAAGAGAAATTCAAATGAAAATTAAATTATTAGTCTTACTATTTATCATGCCCGTAATCATGAGTTTTGCTGCTAGTGCCCATGAAAAAGAACAACATGAGAAAGGTATGTTTAGTGGGTTAGATACGCCTGCAGCTAAAATAGTTATTGCATTCCATCACGCGCTTAATACGGGAGACAATATCACTGCGAAGAGCCTACTGGCGGATGATGTGACTATTTATGAAGGAGGCGGAGTTGAGAGGAGCGCAGATGAATATGCTCAACATCATATGAATTCAGATATGGAATATCTATCGTCAGTGACAAATAAAGCGTTGGAACATCAAGTCAAAGTTCTGGGCAACACAGCAATCTCCGCATCGCGGTTTCTGGTCAATGGGATGTTTAAGGGGGAAGAGAGAGACTACCAAAGTATGGAAACAATTGTCTTAATCAACACCGAAGGAGAGTGGAAAATCAAACATATTCATTGGTCAAATTGATTCGATTAACTACCCGAGAGAGCTCGTATGAAAAAATTTTTAATCATAATCATTTCGTCTCTGTTATCTTTCTTCACTTTCGCTCATGATAACAATGCAACTGATAAAGATCAGATAAAAGACATTATAAAGCAAATTGAATATGGCTGGGAGAATGGAGACGGTGCCCCCTTTAAAAAGCACTTTTTCGACTTTAAAGGCGCAAGATACTTTGAATCTGGCGGACAGAATGTAGGGTTAAGTGACTTGATAGAGCATCATGTTGAACCAGAAAAGGATGCCTTAGTTTTCTTAAGTTTAGATTTTTCTAACATTCAAACTCATGTAGAAGATGATTTTGCTTGGACACTCGTTGATACAACCGTTCAAGGAAAGGTTAGGAAGTCTGGAGAAACTTTCAACAAAACGGGGTTTCAAACCTTTCTTTTTAAAAAAGTTAACGGTGAGTGGCTGATAGTTCACACGCATTCCTCTAGTAGAAATCGTGCAAAAGACTAGCGAAATAAATGTATTGAAAGCTACTTTGGTAATATCAACGGTAGCTTTCCAGTTTGCTCAATATCAGAACCATCTCGGCTATCCTATTGCCAAAATGCCTTACACTTCATATTGGCACGAACTAAGCTTCCCGCCAGCCAATGAACCCTTATTATTCGTTTTTGCACAGATTTTTAATCAACATCGAATCCTTAAACACTTGTCCTCCCAACCTACATTTTGTTCCACATACGCTATTCTCAAAAGGTGCAGAGAAATATGAAAATCGTTTATTTTGGAAACGACTTATTCTCGAATTGTTTGTTACTTCTAATTAAAAATAGATTGAACATTGAACGCGTTTTTATAAACGATGTTCAGGAAAATGCGAGCTTCATCAAACGAATTTGTCGTAAATACAATATTGTTTATTCCACTGAAAAACCAAGTATCGTGACTCTTAAAGGATATTTAAATGACGAACAGACAGTCTTTGTTGTAGCCGATTACGGATACAAAGTACCCACAAACGAAATAAAATATGCGATTAATATCCACCCATCTTTACTACCCAAAAGTAGAGGCCCAACCCCACTCACCTACATTATCGACAACCCTGAGAACGCGGGTGTTAGCATTCATAAACTCACTGAGAAACTTGATGCAGGTAGCATCCTAATCCAAGAGAAATTTGAGGTCGAAAACAATGAAACGATTTCATCATTGATGGTCAAGTCTCAGTTACTCGCAGAAACTCTGTTAGAAGAATTACTTAATAACTTTAATGAGCTTTATAATAACGCCACACCTCAATTGGAAAAGCTAGCGTCATTCCAAAGTCTACCTCCAGTAAAAAGAAGGTTTGTAAATTGGGATCAAAACACCGCTCAATTTAGTCATGCCCTTCGACAGTATGGGCACTTTGGGATTCTTATTTCGTTAGATAACGCGTTATATATCGCAAATGATGTCGAAGTCACAACTTTCAGTCACGATTTCACGTGCGGTAGCATAATCTTTGAGGATGCACTAATTAAAAGCATTGCTATAAATGATGGCTATGTTGTACTTTCTAAGCGTAGTTTAAGGCTATATGAATCAAGAGTACTAAACTAGTTGATTACGGCTTTAATGTTTAAAGGTCCTAAGCACTTTTTTGTGTTGTGTTGATCTACGTCAAAGTAAGAATAACGGAATACCGCTACTATTCCCTTACTCACTGATGGAGTTTATTGTGTCAGGCATTTATAAGTGGTTTAAATTAGTACTAATAGCTGCGCTGCTTTCACAGCACGGCTTTGCTATGACGAACCCAATTAAATGTGATGGTCACGACACATCAGAATCTCATATGTCCTCAAATGATTCCTTATCAAGCGTAGAACATACTACTTTAAATAATCACACACTTCATTCAGAAAAGAACCAGGATGTACAGCACTGCGAAGGAAATGATCAATCGATATGCGCGTGCTGTATAGGTGCTTACTGTGCAACTTCTTTAACCCAATTTTGTATACTTTCAAATATTGAAATTCTGATAAGTGAAAACATTAAGCAAAGCTCATTTTCAGATATAAATATTACCCCTTTAATTGGTATACACTCTCCTCCCTTCCACCCTCCGATTAAGAGCTACACATAAACTCAGTGAGGCTTTTCTCTAAGTTTTCTTTACTAATCAATTGCAATCAAAGAATGTCTTAGACGATCAACTGCTTAATTAATATACATTAAGACACTGTTTGCTATCAGTAAACGAACAGCAAGTATTATCCGCCTCACTTAAAAACGCATTACATCTTAGAACCGAAAGTTTCACGAGTTACATGCCTATTGACCTGCGTCCCACACACAGGTTTAGCCTTTAGGTATAAGTAAAATTTTAGGTTAAAGACATCGGAACAACTATGAAAGTAAGAGAGATCGCAAGCGCCTTGGCTACAACGCCAGATACTGTTCGCTATTACACGCGCTTGCAGTTAATAACGCCGGCAAAATCTGACAATGGTTATAAATTCTATTCAACGAAAGATGCTTCCAGGTTGCGGTTTATATTAAGTGCAAGGCATTTAGGTTTTTCAGTTGAAGATATCAAGCAAATTCTCAGAGAAGCAGATAATGGAAAGACCGCTTGTCCCCTAGTTAGAACCTTAATTGCAAGAAGGCTAGCAGAAACAGAAAGACAATTTAAGGCAATGTTGTTACTCAGGCAAAATATGATGCTGGCAGTAAGGAAATGGGGAGCAATGGGTGACAAAGCCCCATCCTCACACGTGGTCTGTCATTTAATAGAAGAGTTTGAACACACCGTCCTGGAGGAAAACATAAATGACAGAACTTAATGCAGGTGTTTCTTCAGAAAAATTGTTGTCCGTCAAAAAACAAGTCTTCTAAAAATAGGAAAAAAGGAGAGCACTATGAGTGCAGAAGTAACACAGCGACAATTAGTGATAGAAGGCGCCGGATGTGCCAGTTGCGTTGGAAAAATAGAAGCTGCCTTGAAGCAGACGCCGGGAGTGCAGAATGCCGAAATGAACTTTGCAGACAGAACAGTACTTGTATCGGGTACAGCGGATTCTCAATTATTGGTTCAAGCAGTAGAGTCCGTTGGTTACAACGCAAAGCCTTTCGAAGATAAGCCTGACACTGATGTAGTCGATGAAAAAGAAGCAGCGGATAGGACCTATTACAAAAAGCTGATGCGAGATACTTTCATTGCGCTTTCGCTAGGTATCCCTCTAATGACTTATAGCATTGTTGTCGACGAAATGACGGTCGAGACTAATGTCGAGAGGTTGTTGTGGCTAGCAGTTGGCCTACTGACGCTGGGTGTAATGTTCTTTTCCGGCCGGCATTTTTACATCGGTGCGTGGAAGAGCTTTAAAAATCATTCTGCCAATATGGATACACTCATTGCACTTGGTACAGGCACAGCATGGTTCTATTCGATGTTGGTAGTGTTGGTACCTGAAGCAGTGCCGTTAATGGCAAGGCACGTTTATTTTGAAGCTACAGCTATGATCATTGGTCTAATTGATCTGGGGCTTGCCTTAGAACTAAAAGCCCGCGGAAAAACCTCAGAAGCAATCAAACGTTTAATTGGATTACAAGCGAAAACAGCCACGGTTATTCGCGACAATAAAGAGGTCCAGGTCGCTATCGAGCAAGTGCTTTTTAACGATGTCATCAAAGTCAGGCCTGGAGAAAAAGTGCCTGTTGATGGTGTGGTTGTTGAAGGCCATACGTCAATCGACGAGTCCATGCTAACCGGGGAACCGATGCCAGTTGAAAAATCACATGACGATGAAGTCGTTGCTGGAACTCTCAACAAGTCAGGAATGTTTCTATTTAAAGCAACTCGAGTAGGTAAAGACACGGCACTGGCGCAAATCATTGCAATGGTTAAACGCGCACAAAATTCAAAGCCGCCTATTGGGCGCTTGGCCGACGTGATATCCGCTTACTTTGTTCCTGTGGTCATGATTATATCTGTGCTCAGTGCGCTAGCATGGCTGAACTTTGGGCCTGAGCCCGCACTGGCATTTGCCATAGTTTCGGCCACCACTGTATTGATCATTGCTTGTCCATGTGCATTGGGCCTAGCCACGCCGATGTCAGTTATGGTGGGGGTTGGAAAGGCTGCTGAAGCCGGCGTGCTAATTCGCAACGGCGAAGCGCTACAAACGGCATCAAAAATCAGTGTGATGATACTGGATAAAACCGGAACGATTACGGAAGGTACACCCAAGGTCACTGACATAATTTTAGCCAATTTCAGTGATGAAAAGACAGTGCTGCAATTGGCAGCTAGTCTGGAAAATGGTTCAGAGCACCCATTAGCAATGGCGATAGTAGAAAGTGCCCACGACCAGGGCATTGAGCTGCTGAAAACCGAAGAGTTTAATGCGATTACCGGTATGGGGGTTGAAGGCCGTTGTGAAGGAAAGGCCTTATTGTTTGGTAACAGCAAGCTTATGGCTTCAAAGGGGGTGGGCATAGGTAATTATTCAGAGAAAGCACAAACACTGGCCAAAGACGCCAAAACTCCCATGTATTTCGCTGTAGATGGACAACTTGCTGCCATCATAGCGGTTGCCGACCCGATAAAACCTGACTCTGTTTCTGCCATCAAGCGTCTTCAGGCTAATGATATCCGGGTCATCATGTTAACGGGGGACAACAAAGAAACTGCTGCTGCAGTGGCAAAGAAAGCGGCAATAAGCGAGTTTTTTGCTGAAGTATTGCCCGAAGATAAGGCCAACAAAGTACATGAATTACAGCAGCAGAGAGAAGTAGTGGGTATGACTGGTGATGGAATTAACGATGCTCCGGCTCTTGCCTTGGCTGATGTTGGCTTTGCCATTGGTACAGGAACGGACGTTGCCATTGAAAGCGCCGATATCACCCTGATGCGCGGCTCGTTGCATGGTCTGGCCGATGCTATAGCGGTTAGTAAAGCCACCTTGCGCAACATTAAGCAAAACTTGTTTGGAGCCTTTATCTACAACGTAGCAGGTATACCTTTTGCGGCGGGCGTGCTCTATCCATTTTTCGGAGTATTGCTAAGCCCAGTTATCGCCGGAGCCGCCATGGCATTTTCTTCGTTAACAGTGGTATCAAATGCGAACCGGCTTCGCCTATTCAAGGCAAAGGACCACTAAGGAGTTTTCTTATGATGATAATTAATATTGTAGGACTTACGGGTATTGCACTGATTATTTGGTGGTTTTGGTTATACAAGCCTGATCAGACAGTTACTGAAAGTAACGAAATACTCATAGAAGTAAAAAATGGCGTGTACTCACCAGCGTCTATTCAGGTAAACGCAAACCAATCTGTTACGTTGAAGTTTTTGCGCAAAGATGAGTCTCCCTGTTCCGAAGTACTGCTAATTCCTTCATTAGATATCAGTGAGCAGCTAACGCTTAATGAGGTAACACCAATTCACCTCGAAAACGTCCCACAGGGCGAACATACTTTTCACTGCCAGATGCAGATGTATCGCGGTGTTCTTACGGTGGTATAGGAGGAGTCATGAAAAACAGTCACCCCAGATTTTGGTCAACACCTACAGGGTGGGCAGCATTAGCGATGATCGCTGCCGTTACTTATTTTTTAATTTTCGAACATGGTCATCATGTCCTTCAGTTTCTTCCCTATTTGATTTTATTGCTGTGCCCATTCATGCATATATTCATGCACAGTAGCCACGGTAAACACGGACACGCCCACGAACATTCTCGCGACAGTGACAATAAGCAGAAAAGTTTTCAGGAATTGAGTGATAACAACGCGGCTTATCGTGATGGATACATTCAGGGGTTGGAGGAAGGCCGAAAGGAGTCACTTAAAAAGGACAACCAAGATGAATGATACATATGATTATGGCTTATGGTCAATGGTGATACTGAACTCAGCTATTTTTATCTTTTTTGCATTCAGTTTTGTAAAGCCAAAATCTTCCACCGACTGGCGAAGTTTGGGGGTATTTTCTGCGTTTATTGTAGCCCTGTTTACCGAAATGTATGGCTTCCCACTGACTATTTATTTCTTGTCAGGATGGCTTGCTGAAACCTATCCGGAAGTAAACTTTTTTGCGCACGAAAACGGACATCTGTTGCATACTTTCTTTGGTTTTAAAGGCGACGCCCACTGGGACCCATTTCATATCGCCAGTATGGTATTTATTGTTGCAGGATTCTTTATCTTGTCCTCAGCATGGAATGTGCTGCACCACGCTCAGAAGAACCATCACTTAGCTAAGACTGGATGGTATGCGCGGTGTCGCCACCCTCAATATTTAGCCTTCATACTGATCATGTTCGGTTTTTTGTTGCAATGGCCGACCATTCCCACACTGGTCATGTTTCCAGTTTTAGTTGTTGTGTATGTGAAACTGGCAAAGCGTGAAGAAGCTCTGGCTATTGCTGAATTTGGCGATGAGTATGTGAGCTATATCAACACGACACCTGGCTGGATCCCAAACCTCAACTTTAAATTAAAAGGTGAAAACCATGAAAAAATTCACTAAATCAATCATTTTTTCAACCACATTAGTAATGGCTGCAACATCGCAAGCTCAACAAATGGAAGAGCATGAGCATAAGGGCTCAGACAAGCCAGAGATTCAAACGGGAATGCCTATGCGTGGCCAAGATATGCATATGATGAATGCAAAAATAAAGTCGATGAAGGAAGAAGTTAACGCTATCAAAGAAGAAAAGAATCCCAGCAAGCAGCGTGAAATGATGAAAAAACACATGCAATCCATGATGGGAATGATGCATATAATGCACGAAAAAATGGAAGGGCAACCCATGCAAAACCAAGTTGATATGGCAGAAAGGCATCTTAAGATGATGGAAGTAATGATGTCGAAAATGGATGGAAGCCATTCACCCGAATCTCAGAAACTTTCAAATTAACACCCGAGGAGAAAGATATGAGTGATTTAGACCACAGAGTCGGTGTCAGAGAAGCAAATTTAGTCGTTCGGAATTTACGGCTCAGCAATGTCTATGAGGCAAATTGCGAGCCCCTAATTGAAGAGATTGACAAGCTCTTTGGCATTGATGAGGTGAGCTACAACATCAAAGAAGGGGCTATTCACCTGGCATATGATGCGACACATATCGATTTAGACGGTATTGAAGCGATCATTCGAAAACACGGCGCAGATCTTCACAATGACTGGTGGACACACACAAAAGAAGGTTATTACCAGTTTGTAGATCAAAATATAAAAGACAATGCGACGCACAAACCGTGGAGTTGCCACCACTTGCCGCAGGGCGCTCACAGGAAGCGTACATAACCTTAATGTGCTCTACGTTCTCACTCAACAACAATGCTGAGCGATGTCGTTACATTATGATGCTGGCTTTAAGGAGGCGTAAGATGAAAATTCGAGAAAATGTATTTGCGTTCGCGTGCGCCGCATCGTTCAGCTTCGAGAGTGTTGTTAGTTGTTAGTTCTTTGTTCATTATTACAATGCCCGACATGATGTCACCCATGGCTGGTAATATAATGTTTTCAGACTGGCAAGGGATGATATGGAACGTGCCTTTATTGGGTGTAGTGATAGGCGGAGCTTTATGGGCTTTGTTCGCAGGTGTACTGGGTTGGCTTATTGCCAGTATTTACAATAGGCAGCTGTAGTAGTGAGGGCTAAATAAATAGTCAGTATTTGTCCTTTTAGCACAGGTACGATATTTGCTGATATCTACTGCCACATAAATTTAAACTAACGGTGAGATATTATGATAACCAATAATTCAGAATTAGCCTTACAGCAAGCCATGCAACTACCCAGTCAAACCAATACAGAGAAGCAGGGTTGTAGCCAGCCACCTGAGTCAAAAGGACAGGAGTTTGCTGAAATAATGAATACACTGAAGCAGCAAAAAAGCGGTTAAAGTGTGCCACGAGTAAAAATAACCGGCACGCTAATGCCGGTTAATTCCTTTCCTATTCATAACAACTGCGCTTACCTTTTAGGCTGCTACTCTGCCTACGCTGAATATTGTCTTACTCCGTCGATGTAGTTCATGAACAGCTTCAATGATTTGCATCAGTTATAATTTTTATCATCATCATCATACGCATGGAGCTTTAGAAACCATTTCTCTGCCGCGAATACGATAAGAAGTCCAGCCACAGAAATCCCAACAATGAAGATATCTGATTTTGCTTTGACCCACATAAAAGATAGAAGAACAATGATATCGAGAATAATTGCACTGACTAGTACCCAAGCTTTAGCTTGCACATCATCTCGTAAATGCTTGAACACTCCCCAGTGGATGAAGATATCCATTACGATATAAAAAACTACACCGATGGAGGCTATGCGGCTCAAATCGAAGAATATGGTAAGAAATATTGCGATGACTAACGTATAAATTAAGGAATGTCTTCTTATATCTCCCGGTAATGAAAAATGACGGTGAGGCACAAGTTGCATTGATGTAAGCATCGATAGCATTCTTGAAACAGCGAAGATGCTGGCAACGACACCGGAAGATGTGGCAATAATCGCGAAAGCTATCGTAAACCAAGCACCATACTGGCCGAATGCCGGTCGAGATGCTTCAGCAAGCGAATAATCTTTTGCCTGTATTATTTCGCCAATTGATAAATTTGCTCCGACTGCAACTGCGACAAAAACATAAAGTACCACACAAATCGATATAGAAATGACTATGGCTCTTCCTACATTTTTTTCTGGTTGTTTGAGCTCGCCTCCGCTGTTTGTAATTGTAGTGAATCCTTTGTATCCCAAAATACCAAGTGCCACGGCTCCGAGAAAACCGGTTGCGCTGGTATCTTGCGGTTGAGCTGAAACGCTCTCAAACGACAAACCGGTTGCCCACAGCCCACCAATTGCCAAAACTGCAAGTCCTGCTATTTTGATAAAAGCCATAATAAATGAGAGGGTCTGGATGAATTGATTACTCAAAATATTAACAATGAATGCCACAATAAGAAGACTCACGCCAAGCGCTGGTATAAGCCACTCAGCGCCCTGAGAGTCAAACAATTGTAGGACATAAGTGCCAAAAGTGCGGGCTACCAAACTTTCATTGATAACCATGGAAAAAAACATCAGCAATGCACAGGCACCGGTCAACAGACCTCTACCATAGGCTTTTTTCAGAAACATGGCGATACCACCTGCAGAGGGGTATTTCTGTGCCATTTTGACGTAACTGTATGAGCTAAACCCTGCAATTATCGCTGCAACTAAAAACGCAAAAGGAAACCATGTGCCTGCCAGCTCCGCTATTTGCCCGGTTAAAGCAAATATACCAGCACCTATCATTACACCAGTTCCCATCGATACCGCGCCCCAGAGGCTTAACGAATCTTTCCTGTCTGAATGCTCGTGATCATTCATATTGGTTACTCCTTTATGTCATATGAGCCTGAGTAACAACAAAAGCAACCTGCAGCAAATATAAGAACACAGGCCCATTACAAAACAAATTCGAAGACGTGTAGAAAGAAATAACTGGCAATGGCATACCAGTTATTTCATTTTTAGCGTAGGGCGTTTAAAACCAAATCCTTGCACCTAACACTACACCAGTTTCACTGGTTGACTTGCCTTCAGCCTTTAATGCATCAGCTGTATTTCCCAAAGCTTTGCTGTAATAAACACCGACATAAGGTGCTACCTCCCTCACTATTTCATGCCGATATCGCAAACCAATACGAATATTACTCAACCCGCTTTGACGGTCATACTTTTCAGAATCGGTGAGGTTGGCAACAACTTCCAGTCGCGGTTGCAGATAGGAAACTTGACTTAGTTGCCAGTCATATTCGGTTTCATTGATGAACTGCATGTCACCGTCTTCGTTAATACGCAGTGAATTTTCCATTTCAAACCAGTAAGGAGCTAGACCTTGATAACTGACCACCGCATAGTTCTCCATATCCGCATCTGATGACAGCTCTCCCTTTGTGCCCACACCAAATTGTATAGACCAAAAAGAAGAAACGAGATAACCGTACAACAGTTCTGCTCGTTCCAGATCAGTAGGCATTCCATCGTTTTGTGTATTTTCGCCTTCGCTTTTAAAAACAAGACGATGGTAATCTCCGCCATACCACGCTTGCATGTCCCAGACCCCTATATTTTGCTGCTCATCAGTGCGAGTATATTCAAGTCGGTCAAATAGAACTTGGCCAAAATATTCATTAGGAATAGGAGATGGCCAGTCATCTCTTGATTGAGCCAAAGCATTGTCAACGCTCAAAGTTAATGTTATTAGGCCTGCTATTAATATCTGTTTCATTTTAATCTCCTATGCGACCTGTACAACACGAAACATACCTGCTTCCATGTGGTATAGCAGGTGACAATGAAACGCCCACTCACCGGGGGCATCTGCGCTGATTTGTAACGAGACCTTCTCTCCAGGCTTGAGGCTGATCGTGTGTTTACGAGGTCTTGGATATTGGCCGTTTTCAAGTTCCATCCACATACCATGTAAATGAATAGGGTGATCCATCATAGTGTCATTAACCAAGATCAGACGTAGTCTCTCGCCATAATTGAAACGTACATATCCGTCTACTTCACTAAACTTTTTGCCATCGAACGACCACATGTACCTTTCCATATTGCCCGTTAAGTGAAGCTCAATTTGACGTTCCGGCTCTCTTTCGTCAGGCCAAGGACTTTCACCGACTAAATCTGTATAAACAAGGACACGATGTGGGCTGTCTTCCAAACCGATCCCAGGTTCATCCAACCTAGAACTTGGATTTTTAGCAATCATCGCTGCACCAGCGCCGTGCCCGTCTTCGCTGTGGACAATGTCTATGCTTTCTACTGGGAGCTTTTTGGAGGGGGTCATTTCTCCTTCCATTTGGGTGCCATGCATTGTATGGGCGCTATGCTGCCCCATTCCTTTCATTTCACCTTTTGGAGCAGCCATGCCCGAGCTGTCGACCTTGGACTTATCCATATTCATGCCTTTCATACCAGACATGTCCATCCCCATCGCCGCCATGCCACGCTCTGTGATAACTCGCTGTGGGGGAACCTCTGCAGTAAGGCCAATTGACGGGGTTAGGGTGCCACGCGCATATCCACTTCTATCAAAACTTTCCGCAAAAAAGGTATAAGCTTTTCGCTCTTTTGGCTGAACGATTACGTCATAAGTTTCCGCTACTGCAATTCGAAACTCATCCACATTTACTGGTTTAACAGGCTGACCATCTGCAGCTACAACTGTCATTTCAAGCCCTGGGATGCGAAAGTCGAAATAAGTCATCGCAGAACCATTTATGATCCTCAACCGGATTTTCTCGCCTACTTTAAACAGGGCTTGCCAATTATCTTGTGGTGTCCGGCCATTCATTAAGTATGTATATGTACTGCCTGTAACGTCAGCTATATCGCGAGGGCTCATACGCATTGCACCCCACATAGCACGCTCTTCCCATGTATCGGCAAGCCCTTTTTTCTTTACGTCTTCTAACGTGTCGAAAATAGTTCGCTTTTGATAATTGTAATAACCTTCCGCTACCTTCAGTTTTCGCATAACGTCATGGGGGTCTGAAAACGTCCAATCGCTTAAAATAATTGTATGTTCCCTATCAGCCCCAATGTCCCCATCTGCGGGGTCGATCACAAGAGGTCCTAAATGGCCCAACTGTTCCTGGAGGCCTGAATGACTGTGGTACCAGTAGGTGCCGTTTTGCTCGACATCGAATGCATATTTAAATGTTTCGCCAGGTTTTATTCCGGCAAAGGAAACTCCCGGAACGCCATCCATATCTGGTGGTAAAATAATCCCGTGCCAGTGTATTGAAGTATCTTGGTTTAGGTGGTTAGTTACATTGAGGTGCGCTCTCTGTCCTTCTTTCAATCTAATCAACGGGCCCGGCATTTGACCATTGATCGTTATAGGTGAGCCCATATTTGAGCCTATTGGCAATTGCGCTTTTGACACATTGAGATTTTTAATATCACCTGTCAAAACTTGATCTTTAAAATGGCGACCAACAGGTGCTGCCCATAGAGGACTAACGTTGGTTAACGCAGCCGCAGCGCTTGAGGTCAGGGCAGCGAGCACAAATCTTCTGCGACCGTTGTCGATAGAATTTTTCATAGTTTTTAGCCTTTGAATTGATACTAACTGGACGAAGGAATTTCATCCATTTAAAAAGTATTACTAACTAAGTCAGTACCTTAGGCTATCGGGGGACGAAAAGGTGGAGTGAAAATTTTGGGGGGAACAGCTAGAGCGATAATGTCATACTGCTCAGCAAAAGTTGTTTCAAATTGACGAATGGGAACGTAAAAAAGACTTGCAAAGTGGTAGCAATTGGTAGCTATACACATACATCCATCATTGCAGCAACCTGATTTACCCGAATGCGAGGGGTGTCCATCAGTGTGAGCGCTTTGATGCTTAGAACTAGGTGAACTGCTACGTTTCTCCTCATGAGCGTCTGCGAATTTGTGAGAAGCCTTAGTTAATGAGCTATGTTCATCCATTTTCATTTCACACGCATCAACTGGCACGGTAAACAGTACCAATAAATATCCAATGCATAGTGTGAAAATAATAGATCTCATAACTTTGTATTTGCTCTCAACCTTTACGCGACGTTATTCCCTTAGAAAAGATAAGTCTTAAGGACACTTTAATCAATGACATTTGCTTGTAACTAAGATAAACAACTTCCTATGTAGTTAAACAAGCAGTCTTTTCAATCTTAAAAGCTGATAGAGTTACTTTTATTAAGTTTAGTCGATAAGCAACTCTTGTAACTAAAAAGATAACATGAGTAATGCGCCTGCTATCATAAAAATGTTTTCTGATAGTGAAACAAAACCTAACGGCACGTTACTGTCCCCACCGACACAAGCACATTTGAGCTCCCGTTTATCCACATATACTGCTTTAAAGACAGAAATTGCCCCAACGGTTCCTATAAATAGTGAAAATGGCGCAACAGCTATGGCAGGCAGTTGAGCTACCATTCCTATCCCCGCGTAGGCTTCAAGAAATGGGTAGATGTAACCATATCGAAGCCACCTCATTGCCAACAAATCGTAGGTTATGAACGAATTTGTAAAACTATACAAATCCTTCAATTTTTGAACTGCAAGTAGTGTCATTGAGAAAGCAATAAAGAGAACCAGTGTTCTTATAGAGATGAAGTCTTCAGAAACAAAAAACTGGAATGCTAACGATAGCAGAGCTGCCACAGAAAAAATCGCAATAACAGGTGCATAAGTAGTTCCGTTCTGCCCCGCTTCTCCTTTCCCGAAGTATTTACGAAGCTCATCATATCCACCAACTCGCTTTTCTTCGATGAAGGTTTGAGGCGTCGTTTCTACACCATGCTTTTGCTTGAAATCATCGGTGTCATTACGTGAAGTAAGATGATTGTCTTCTACTGAATAGCCTTCTCGCTCTAGTAAGTCTTTTGACCTTAAACCGTAAGGGCAAATGTGCTCTTTAGTAACCATTCTATATAGGATAGCTTTCTTACTCATTTTCCTTTCCTTTATTCAATTTACCTTCAAATTGAGGAATTGGACGCTGTTCGGCCTGTTCCTGAGTTGTTACCTTGCCATTCTTATTTATATCCTCTATCAACCACTCCATCTCCTTTATTTCCTTTCGCTGAGCTTTAATAATGCCGTTTGCTAATTCTCGTACGCGAACGTCTTCAAGGTTAGAACGCTCACTAGTCAAAATAGCTATAGAGTGATGAGGAATCATTGCTTTCGTGTAAGCGGTATCTGAAATGGTACTTTGTGAACGAACAAGATAGATACACAAGGCGAAAGTAAGTGCCGCTATTATAAAAATGGCTGTATTGAGTTTCTTGTTGCTATACATACCTAACATGAAAGCTAACATTATAATCGCCATGCCTGCCCCCATATAGAGTGCCATATAAGTCCTTGTCTCACTGAACCAGACATGCGAGATAGCGTAGGTATTTAAGTACATCATTAAAAACATCGCTACAGTTGAAGTTATTATCATTGCAGCGAACTTAGAGTATTTCATATGTAATCCTTACTTAAGAAATAGTTAATATTTGTAAATCTTTCTAACAAAAGAAAGCTTGAGAGAGGTCACAAACCAATCAATCTTAACTAGTCAAGTTTTGTACCAACAAGGAAATATTATGTTTTTGTCTATATTAATAGTTTTAACTGCACTGTTGATCTGCGTAGGGCTGCATCTTTTTAATATTTCAGTAGTCGCGGACAATATCAGCGAGAGATTGAAGGGAGCTTGGATAAAAACACTGTCGGTAGTCGTTATTGCCATTTCGAGCCAACTTTTACTAGCAGTCATTTTTACTCTGGCGTATGAAATTGGACTTTATTTCGAGCTCGGCGATTTTAAGCAACCTGCCACTTCCATGGATATTTTTTACTTTTCACTAACTACGATTACTACATTGGGTCTTGGAAGTATCGAGCCGGACGGACATCTACGAATGATAGCAGGAGTTGAATCGGCTACAGGGTTTCTACTAATAAGCTGTTCAGCATCGAAAGTGTTCAAGCATATGTAATGTAAAAACTGTAACCTGAGAAGATGTAAACCTCACCCGTCAGGACTAGTTTTTAATGAAACAATGTTTCGCAAATTATTGTCTTTTTAGATACTAAAAAGCGAACAATAGAGCACTCTTTGCTTCTCTCTTAAAGAAGTTTGAGGGTATGGCTTAGCAAACGTTTCAGAACCAAAAGCACGGTTGAAAGCTGACTTTATTATCTCAAAACTGATTTAAATCTGGGCTATGATCTTGGCGCTTTTATTCGAGTCGCTTATGCAGATATATTTGGGATTACTATAGGAGCATACGCACAACTTCGGTAATTCCTTCATCCCTGATAACTCTAGTTTCCAAAAGCAGTTACAGCTTGAGTTCAAACAGATTCACATTAATCTATTCTATTGATTCAAACCAAAGTCGACTTAAAAGTATCAGTTCTTCTGGAAGCAAAGCAAAAGCCTATGGTTACTTTAACTACGATACTCGTGGCAATATTATTCATAACAGTCACTTTAGTATGAGTTACAACTTGGCGAATCAGATGACTGCGGCGAACGGATTTTCATTTACCTATGATGGATTCAATCGCCGAGTAAAGTCTGCGAAGAGCGGGAGCACGGCATATTATCATTACAGTCAAGATGGAAAGCTTCTCTTCAGTGAGAGTAATGGCGTTTGGAAAAACTACATTTATATTGGAAGTCGTCTCATAGCAAAAGATTCTAGTTCATCAGCAAGTTTTATTCATACTGATATTCTAGGCAGCACTACGGCGCAATCTAACAATAGTGGAACACTTATTAACAATAGTCGACGACACTATAAGCCATTTGGGGATACCTATGAGACTGCTAGTAATGAAATAGGCTATGCGGGACACAAGTTCGATAGTGAATTGGGCTTAAGCTATATGCAGGCACGATACTATGATCCAGTTATAGGTCGTTTTTACTCGAATGATCCTGTTGGATTCAAACTCTCTGACATATCTACATTTAACAGATACTCATACGTAAGCAATAATCCCTATAAATACGTTGACCCTGATGGTAGAGAAAAACATACTGTTAGCGTAACAGGTGAAGCGATAGCTGTTGCTGGAGCGAGAGTCTCTCTTTCATTGTCGTTCGATGATCAGACATTGGAGTTGTCGGCTTCTGTTAGTGCAAGTCCTAGACTGGGGGCTGGTTTATCATTAACACCTAGCTATCAACAGTCACCAAGTGGCGATGTGGCCAAAAACGAAACAATAGTAGAGACTTCAGTGAATGCAGACGCGGCTGTTGGGCCATTTGCGGTTGCACAGGACTTAGTTTCTGAAAAAACAATCAATGGTGACATACAACCGCAAGGAAGCGTCTCTGAACCGCAAGGTGATGCTAAAGGAAAGATTGGTGTTTCTGCCTCTGTAGGAGTGGAGGTTAAAGTCACACAATCAACAACTGCAATAGCGGATGCTGTAAATGCGGTCAAAGAAATTTTGGAGTAACTATTGAAATCAAAACTTTATGCAGTAAACAGCTCGAAATTGATGGCAATTTCGTTTGCTACTCTTGGGCTGTTTAACATTTATTACTATTACAAAAATTTTAGTAGGAAAGCTAAAGTCGAAGAATTCGACTTGGTTATCTTTGTAAAAAGTATTTTATATCCGTATTTTAGTTATTCATTTTTGGTTGATGTAGGTAGCACGACTAAACGTTCAAACTCCTTTGTGAAGTTTGTTTTTGTACTACAACTTGTATTTGTTGTCGGGGGAGTCGCGGTTGCTCATCCACTGAATCTATTGGGCTTTTTAACATTTATTCCACTCACAATAGTAAATAGTATGCTTCTTGAGGGAGATGCAGAAGTGGATGAGCTAAAGAAGTTTCCAAATGTGTTGATTTACTTAGGCTTCGCTATCGTTTCTACAATTGTTCTTTCAAGGATAGTCGATTATTTCTGATTTGAATTTGAAAACCCAAAAAGCTCGAGACTTGAGAGCTGCCAGTGAAGTTTGTGGCCAATATCTACGTCTCTAGTACGCTGAGACTGTAAAATAAATGCTCAGCGTTTTCGATTCAGAGATAAAACTTGTTGGTAAAGAACGGTGCGAATTGTAAAAATCTCTACGGGTCAATGGCAGAAAATCGTACACGGTAGACTACAAACGCTGAATATCAGGCTATTGATTTTTGCCTTATAAATCTACACAAATGACGAATGTTAGCCGATAGATACAAGTTAAGGTGAGCGCGCACAGTGAAATTGTGTTCTTCTTACAATTTTAAGTGTGTAAATAATTTAAAATACCACAGTCCCTAATGGTTTTGTCTTGGTCACACGATGACGCCATATTTTCGAGTGATGACTTTAATGCGTTTAGCTCTTCAATGCGAATAATGACGTCTGATAAATGCTTAGCTATTAACGTATTGATATTTGAACAGCTCTGATCTGGCCTCGAACGACTGTCCATTAGCGTTTTTACTTCCATGATAGACATATCTAATGAACGACACTGTTTGATAAACAGGAGTTGTTCAATAGTCCCCTTGTCGTAGACACGATAATTTCCACTTGAGCGCTTAAGCTCAGGCAAGAGCCCCTTCTTTTCATAAAAACGAATGGTCTGAATACTACAACCTGTCGTCTTTGCGACATCACCAATTTTCATTTTTTTCTCCTAACCGTTGACTCTATACCAAGTATAGACTTTATACTCATACTATTCATCAGTAAAGAGTGTGTTTCTAATGAGCGGATGTGGGTGCGAAGTTGAAATAAAAGACCAGTCTCAACGACAGGTTTTGTATTGGCTTTTGGGAATAAACGCGACAATGTTTGTTATAGAAATGGGGATCGGGTTGCTTGCTGATTCAACCGCATTAATAGCCGATTCACTTGATATGCTCGCCGACGCAGTTGTCTATGGTGTTGCCCTTTATGCTATTGGTAAATCGCTATTGCACAAAGCCAATGCGGCTAGAATTAGCGGCTTTTTTCAGATGGCACTGGGTGTGTTGATTATCATTGATATTGTAAGACGGTCAATTTACGGTAGCGAACCTGTATCGGGACTAATGATGGCTATGGGGGCAGTTGCACTGATTGCTAATGTCATTTGTCTTGTGATCATACGCAAACAAAGAAATGAAGAAGTGCATATGCGGGCAAGCTGGATATTTTCAGCCAACGATGTGATTGCCAACTTAGGTGTTATCTTTGCTGGCGTTTTGGTGTTTTGGCTCGATTCTCGATGGCCTGATCTGGTTATCGGTGTGATAGTTTCGTGCGTTGTGTTGCGCGGGGCAAAAATGATCCTCGAAGATGCTGGAAATGAAAGACAGCGAGCGCTTAATGCGCAAAGTTGATAAGAAAATGCCAATTTTTAATTGCACATCAAAACTGCGTAGGTTGGCATGGCTACTTATTACTTTGCTCATGTGTCAATCGGGCTTTTCGTTCGCCGCTCAATGCGATGACTACCCTGCGGAGGTATCGTCAGTCCCTGAACAATCAAAGTCGATAGGCACTTATGATGTTCCCGAAAAAAATGTAAATGCTGGTGATAATACGTCGAGTGAAGAGTCTAAGTGTTTCCATTGTGTGCTGTGTCAATGTGGACAGATTAAGTTTCTGGCACAACACCCAATAAATGACGTATCTAAACCGTTATATACCAATCAATACAGTTATTCCCGCAACGTCACTGACGGCCTAGTCGAAGGCCTTTTGCGCCCACCTCAACATTAATCCATTCCCTCCTATATGTTTGCATGGGTGCTTTCCATGTATGTCGTTATCTTATGAACAAAAGGTTCTTTTATGAGTTCTTCACGCCCATTGGGCATAAAAAAAGCTAGCTCAGCGTATCTGAAATTGATATCTGCTGCACTGGTAACCATGAGCATATCTGTTCAATCTGCCAATGCGCAAAAGTCTTCAATCACGCTTGAAAATGCGCTCAAACGCACATTATCAAACAACCCAGATTTAGTTGTGTTCGAATTTAAATCTTCGGCTTTGGATGGTGAATCAAAAATGGCCAGCTTACGACCTGAAATGTCTGTTGGGGTTGAAGTTGAAAATGTGTTGGGAACAGGCGAAGTGTCTGGTATCAAAGATGCCGAATTGACACTGACCTTATCGTCGGTCATCGAGCTTGGAGATAAAGTCAGCGGCCGAATGAATGTGGTGAGTTCAAAAAAAGCACAACTGCTTACACAACGGCGCATTCGTACGCTGGACATCTTGGGTGAAACAACTCGACGATATATCAATGTCATTGTCCAACAAGCGTTGCACAAGACTGAGCAACGAGCTGAAATGCTGGCTCGCACAATGCTTCAGACAGTCTCTACACGGGTTGAAGCGGGGGCTTCTTCACCACTTGAGAAAAAACGTGCAGAGTCAGCGTTGTCGCAGGCGCGTTTGTCGTTATTGATAAGTGAACAAAAACTCAATGAGTATAAACGCGACCTGGCCATCATGTGGGGTGACACTAACGCTGCGTTTGCGGAAGTTGAAGGGACACTGTTATCGTTTCCAAATTCACTATCACTTGAACATATGCTTTCACAGCTTCAAAGCAATCCACACGTTCTGCTTTATGCTGATAACTATCGGGTACAAGAGGCCAGATTGAGAGTGGTTCAGGCCAGTCAGCAGTTCGACATTGCGTGGGAAGCCGGTATCCGAAGAATGCAGGGAATTAATGACACAGCGTTAGTCGCCAGTATTTCGGTGCCGTTAAATACCAAGCAGCGGAATCTAGGAGAATACGAACAACAGCGCGCATTGCTTGACAGTATCGACTATCAAAAACAAGCGAAAATTCGTGAACTCACTCGCCAATTAAATCAAGTCATTAGTGCAAAAGATCAAGCCTTGCTCACTGTTACGACCCTTCAAGACAATGTCGTTCCCACATTGGAATCTGCATTGAAATTGGCGCGGGATGGCTATGAAAGTGGTCGCTACAACTATATAGAGTGGGTGACAACGCAACAGCAACTCATAGATATGCAACGAACACTGATAAAAGCCGCAGGCTTAGTCCACCTTCGAAGCGCAGATCTAGAGGCACTTACGGGAATTCCCGTGTTTTCTGACTCTCCCTCGACGTCTGCTCAATCATCAGAATTACTAGAGAAAAAATAATGAATACATCACAATTTACATTACTCACTAGCGCACGTGACTTGCTTGGCGTGTTAGCCATGCTACTTACTTTACTGTTTGCTACTGTCGCCCTGGCTGATGATGACGATGAGGAAGCCGAAGAAAGACCCGAGTACGTAGTGTTATCTCAAGAACGGATGCTTGAACACGATATCGTGACTGCTTCAGCCGCGTCAGGATCATTATCGCTCACAACCAGAACATTTGGGCGGATAGTTCATGATCCTGCGTCACTGAGTCATATTCGTGCCCGCTTCGACGGTGTTGTAAAACGTATCATGGTGAATATTGGAGATAAAGTAGAAAAAGGTGACACGCTGGCAATCATTGAGTCAAACGAGAGTTTAAATCAATACTCAATCACCTCACCGATGTCTGGAAAAATCATAGCTAGACACGCCAATGATGGTGAGCTCACCAACGGTCAAGTGCTGCTTTCTGTTGCTAATTACTCTCGCGCAATTGCTCAATTGGCTATTTTCCCCAAACAACGTACTCATATTGCCGCTGATATGGAAGTCACTTTAAGGCTTGAGGAATTGCAGCAACAATCAAGTATAAGCCACATTACGTCCTCACCGGATGACAAACCCTATTCTATCGCGTTTGTGAACGTTGATAATGGCAGTGGTTATTGGCCTTTAGGCGCTATGGTAGAGGGTTATATTCAGATTGGTTTCCAAGAAGTCAATCTGGCACTCCCCAAAAGTTCAATACAAGAGTTAGATGGGCAAACCATTGTTTTTGTCAAAGAAGGGGAACGATTTTACCCCCGCCAAGTAAAACTTGGGAACACGGACAACCGTTTAGTAGAGATTGTGAAGGGCGTTCAAATAGGCCAGCAAGTCGTTGTAGAAAATAGCTATCTACTAAAAGCTGATTTATTAAAAATGGAGGCGGGCGATGATGACTAATTACCTGCGCATTTATTGTCAAAAGCAAAGCCAAGTCCATAAAAACGGTGAGGTGAGAGCATGATTGCACGAATACTCCGTCTGTCGATTGAGCGCCGTGGTGTCATGATGTTGTTCGCCTTGTTTGTCGCCTTTTTTGGTATGTACAGTTACAAACAACTGCCGATTGATGCTGTGCCTGATATCACCAACGTGCAAGTGCAGATAAATACCGCAACCCCAGGTTACTCGCCTTTGGAGACTGAGCAACGCATAACGTTTATAGTTGAAACCTCGCTGGCCGGTTTGCCTAATTTATCGTATACCCGCTCGATATCACGCTATGGCTTGTCGCAAGTCACAGTCGTGTTTAAAGAGGGCACCGATTTATATTTCGCACGAAATCTCGTCAACGAGCGTCTCACCGTCATCGCGGCGCAATTGCCAACAGGGTTAACCCCTGAAATGGGCCCTATCGCCACAGGCTTGGGTGAAATTTACATGTACTCGTTAAGTGCTGAGCCTCAGGCGCGACAGGACAACGGTCAACCCTATGATGCTATGGCATTAAGGGAGATCCATGATTGGGTAGTTAAGCCCCAATTGTCGCTTGTTGAGGGGGTGACCGAGGTTTATGCGATAGGCGGATTTGAAAAGCAATATCATGTGAATCCTAATCCAGTCGCAATGATAAACTTTGGGATAAGTACAGGTGACCTTCTCAGTGCGCTAGAACGCAACAATGCGAATCAAGGCGCTGGTTTTGTAGAACAAAATGGGCAACAAGTACTGATCAGATCGGAAGCCCAACTGAAGGGCATCGACGATATCGGCCAAGTGGTTGTTAAGGTCATTGATGGCGTACCGGTAAAAATTCAAGACATCGCCCAAATCAACCTCGGTAAAGAGCTGCGCTCTGGAGCCGGCACGTTAAATGGCCAAGAAACAGTGATTGGCACGACAATGATGTTAGTGGGAGAAAACTCTCGTACGGTCGCCAAAGCTGTGGACAGTAAGCTCGAAACCATTAAAACAAGCTTACCCGAGGGCGTTATCCTTGAAGCGGTTTACGATAGAACAAGCCTCGTTGACAAAACCATCGACACAGTACAGAAAAACCTCGTCGAGGGCGCTTTACTTGTCATCGTTGTGCTATTCGTTTTGCTTGGGAATGTGCGAGCTGCACTTATTACAGCCGCTGTAATACCCCTGGCAATGCTTGCCACGATATCGGGTATGGTCAAAACCGATGTGTCTGCTAACTTAATGAGTTTAGGCGCACTTGATTTTGGCTTGATTGTCGATGGCGCAGTTATCATTGTTGAAAACTGTATCAGGCGATTATCCGAATCCCAGAAGCAAAACGGCGCAACTCTACCGCTCAAAGAAAGACTGAATGTTGTATATGAAGCCACTAATGAAGTCATACGTCCCAGTTTGTTTGGTGTATTGATCATTACCATTGTTTATATCCCCTTGTTCACGCTCACTGGCGTCGAAGGTAAAATGTTCCACCCCATGGCAGCGACCGTGATAATGGCTTTGCTTGCCGCAATGGTATTTTGTTTTACCGTAGTGCCTGCGGCGATAGCAATTTTCATGAGAGGTAAAATTAGCGAAAAAGAAAGCCCAATTATTAAAGGTGCAAAGGCAGTCTATCGTCCTGTTTTAACGGGAGCGCTGCGTTTTAGATGGCTAGTGGTAGTAGCAGCGAGTGCTTTGGTTGTCGGCAGTTTATGGATGGGCAGTAAATTAGGCTCCGAGTTTATTCCCCAGCTCAATGAAGGTGATATCTTAGTACAGGCAATACGGATCCCTGGGACAGGGGTAGAACAAGCAGTTGAAATGCAAAAAACTCTTGAAGCGAAACTTATGCAGTATGAGCAAGTACAGACGGTATTCGGTCGCACGGGTACGGGTGAGGTCGCCACCGACCCTATGCCACCAAACATTACTGATACGTTTGTTATTTTAAAGCCTCGGGAGCAATGGCCCGATCCATCAATGACAAAAGCTGAGTTAGTGGAAACGTTTGAAGAGGACTTGTTTACTTTGCCCGGCAATAATTATGAATTTACGCAACCTATACAAATGCGTTTTAACGAATTGATTAGTGGCGTAAGGGCAGATTTGGGGATAAAGCTATTTGGGGATGACTTAGATACGCTCTTTGCATCTGCTTTTGACATTTTGACCGTTATTTCAACGATTGAAGGAGCTGATGACGCGAGGCTTGAGCAGGTAGAAGGCATTCCAATCTTCACCGTCACACCAAAGCCTGATCAATTGGCACGCTTTGGTTTGGATATAGCCGACTTGCAGTTATGGCTCAATGCTGCGACAGGTGGAGAAACCGCTGGAATGATTTTTGAAGGCGACAGACGCTTTGAGATTGTCGTGCGATATGGCGACGACATTCGAAATGAACTCACTCAGCTTGAGAGCGTTCCCATCGTCACGCCCTCTGGTGAGCATGTACCGATAAGCGAATTAGCCACACTGGCATTTAAAGAAGTACCTAGCCAAATAAGCCGGGAAAATGGCAAACGTAGTATTGTTGTCACAGCAAATGTGCGTGACAGAGATATTGGCACTTTTGTTGAAGAAGCTCAGGCGAGAATCAATGATGAAGTAGATTTACCTGCTGGTTATTGGCTCGACTATGGTGGAACCTTTGAGCAGCTCGAGAGTGCGAGTCAACGATTGACTATTGTGGTACCGGTTACGTTGTTTGTGATTTTGACAATGCTGGTAATTGCGTTTGGTTCTATACGCGATGCGTTGATTATCTTCACAGGTATCCCTTTGGCATTAACAGGCGGTGTAATGTCTCTTTGGTTAAGGGATATGCCTTTATCCATATCCGCGTCGGTAGGATTTATCGCGTTGTCTGGGATTGCCGTATTAAACGGATTGGTAATGCTGTCCTTCATCAAGCAACGTTTGCTAGAAACCGGAGAATTAGTGAATAGCATTGTTGAAGGGGCACTTATTCGCTTGCGTCCGGTATTAATGACAGCACTAGTGGCAAGCCTTGGATTTGTGCCCATGGCGCTCAATACGGGCATAGGTGCAGAGGTGCAACGGCCTTTGGCCACGGTGGTCATCGGCGGGATAATATCGTCAACCTTGCTAACACTGGTAGTGCTGCCTGTACTCTATCGACTCGTGCATAGTAAAGGGGATCAGTAGTGTTCTTGGGCATTTATTCGCAAATGCCCAAGTTTTACCTGAACGATTTTTAGGTACCTATTGACTCTTTATTAAGTATAGACTTTACAATCATATTCTTAACGTCATGTACGATAAGGATAGATATGGTTTCGCTTATTTTAATATCTGTATCTAACCTTTGTGAGCCCAACCCATTCGCCCTCGGTGTTCTAAGCGGGGGTTTTGTTTTTTATAGCAGGCAAATCACTTCCTCGAACTCACCATTTCGCCAGAACCCAAGTGATTTTTTTCCTCTGGGCGTGATGCGTTCAATGTAGTTTGGGAAATCGGTGTGCTTACCGTAAAGCGTATTCCCGTGAGTTAACAGTTCATGACTGAGAGCATCAGAAAGACTATCTCGTGAGATCTGTTTAGCTAACTTCAGCACATCAAGTGAGTTGATCATAATTATTTTCCGGTAAGCTTATCAAATAAGTACCCAGAACTTTCTTCATTAAGCGAGACACTATGTTTGGCGGCAAAGGCTCTGAGCTTTCTATCGTATATAGTCATATTACGCTCATCGCGACAGAAGAACTTTATAGTTGCTTCATTCTCGTAATAGTAAGCCCGAATATCGTTTTCACCAGCGTCGATGTTAATGCCTCCATCATTTAGCCAGTAAGCTTTCTGACCAGCGACAAAGTTCTCCTTAGCAAATGACGATAAGATGTCTTCAACTTGCTTAGGCGCTACAGCGAGAAAGTGAGTTTGGCAATAAGGCATGAACATCGGCTTTGGTTGCGTTGTTATCTATCAAGCATAGCTAAGAACTGACTTTGAATATCGATCTTTTTGTCAGTAATCTTTTTTCACTGCGCCAAACTTGAGCAAGCCATCATAGCGAAAGCAATGCACTCTCTTACATACTCCAGCGCCTGTTTTATAAGCGTTACTACCGTACCTTTGTTAAGCCGAATACTGCCCAAGGTCGGTGGCCCAGAAGCCGTGAAAATAGCAGTTACCTTGCAAAGGGAAGGCTCCTTGATGCACCTGCCTACGCCGGAATTCTCGGTTTCAGTAAGAGGGTTGCTTGAGTGACCACTGACTTCAAAATCAAGCCATCATCAATAAAGTTCATAGGTAAACCTCTGGTAACAGTATAAAACACCTTACTCTTTTCAGATCTCCGCGCAAGTTGCATTTTGCTGTAAAAGTTGTTATTAACACTAAAATTCTGATTAATAAGTATAAAACTGTTATTTTTCCTCAATGCTTTTTCGTGTAATCACCTACTCTAACGGCCTGTTGTGGTTGATGTAGATGTAGCGGTCAATATGACATGGCCAGTCCAGCAACTCTAATTACATGGCCAAAGTCACTGTTCCACTACAGCTAAAACAACTCACAGGTCGGAGCCTGCATTAATTGGGATTGCTCAAATAACTCACAGATCTAAATTTTCCATCAGGTAGATTTAACAACATTAAAATATTATACTTCTGCCGTGGGAGTACCGTTTAGTGAGCTAAGAGCGGTTGAGGATAAATCGTTACCGTTGGAAGGTAAACCACCTTCATTTGATGACAACCTTATCATCCATGGCGATAACCTCGTAGCCATAAAGACGAGCATTTAAATGGAAACGATGACACTAGAGGCTGTTGATCTTTGAACATTATTTGTTCAGCAGTACATTGGTAGCCACATCATCATGAATGCCAATGCGACTGTACTGCTATAGTTTCGAGCTAGCTTGTCGTATCTTGTTGATATTGCCCGGTACCTTTTTATCCTCAAAAACGCGTTTTCAACAAGATGCCTATATCGATACAGGCACCAGTCCATATCGTCATTACCTAATTTGTTATTTCGTTTGCGTGGAATATTGGCATCTGCTCCACTTTCTTCTACGTAAGCTCTAAAAGCTTCACTGTCATGGCCTTTATCAGCACATACAATATCGGCTTGTGGGGAGTTTATTATCAGACTTTGTGCATGTACGATGTCGTTCACTTGACCACCGGATAGTTCAAAATAAACGGGCAGGCCACCGCTATCTACCGCAAGGTGAATTTTCGTTGAGTTACCACTTCGACTTTTTCCGATGGCCTCATCTTGTTTACCCGCTGTACCGCTACTATCCTGATGCGCTTTAACTATACTACCATCAAGAAACAACCATTCTGGGTCACCCTCGGAGGCTAAGCTTTCAAATAACTTTTGCAATATGCCTTTCTTCGACCATAAATTAAATCGTCGGTAGACCGTATTCCAGAGACCAAATTCAGATGGCAAATCCCGCCACTGAATGCCGGTACGCATTCGGTAAAGTATGCCCTCCAGGGTATTTCGGTGCTCATATTTGTTATAGACTCTGCCACTCTCCTTTAGCAGTACTTTTAGGATTTCCCACGCATCATCTGTTAACATCGTTCTTGGCATAGCAACATTACGGTTAATTATTTTTGGCGAAACAATTATACCTCGTTGCTATGCCGGCTGCTTTTCATACAAAGATCAACAACCTCTAGCGTTCAATCAAGACAATATGCCATTATGTATCAAACATTACGGCATATTGTTTATTATGAATAGTTTATTGCATTTAAAAGAAGGTGCATTTGCTGAGCGACTCACCGATAAAGCGATCACCAAAGTCATCGCTCAGGAAAGTAAAGATGATGAACTTAAGTTTTTTGTTTTTGCAATTAACGCTGATACTAAAACAGCATACGTTATGCGCCATGGCCGTTCTGATGCGCTGCGGACATGGCGCCTGGACAATCTAGCAAGGTTTTTAAAATTGCACGCTGTAGACGCTTTTGAAGTGCAATACGCGAAAATACAAGATTAATAAAGGTCAGTTGGGCATGGAATGTATTTTTAAAGCAAGAGAGCAACTGGAGCGTATCTGGCCACTAACAGAATTATGTTCTGCGCCGCCTACCACTCGGAATAAACTCATTTCATCAATGTTATTTGGGCTATTTGCATTCTAAGGTTGGATATTGAAATTTCATCCAGATAGCGACATTTCCGATTTGTGCAAAACTTGGTAGAAACTGGTTTGATAGTCAAGGTCGCCTAAAGACAAACAGCGGACATTCAGGTCATCATTTGGACTTCCGGTTTAAGCAATATTGCTTTCATCCCCACCTACAAGAATGCATCTCTGGAGTGTGCCGGATAGTGTCTGTTAGCGCGTTTCACTCTAATTGAACCTTTGGTTTGTGTGATTTGCTAATTGTCTTGGTTATGTACAGGAGAAAACTTTACAGACATACGCTGTGCACCGCAGCCATTAGAGCTAAAAAGCAAGCGATATTCGTCGGTTGTCGATGTACATTTTATTCTGCTTTACAAAAGTATAAAGCTTTAAATCGGCGAACCCTTCTCCACAACCATTTTGAATGAATAGTAGATAATCGATAGGGTTACTGTTACTAATTTTACCGTGTCGATATAAGCAGCATATATGTAAAATGAAATGAGAATTTATCAAAAGTAGGCCACATTATGCCAAACAGAACTATTAGCAAACTGGCAAAAGAAGTTGGGGTGAATGTCGAAACTATCCGCTTTTACGAGCGCAAAAGTTTAATTGAACAGCCCACAAAGCCAGAAACAGGCTACCGACACTACTCTGATGAAATAGTTAACAGAGTCAGATTTATCAAAAGAACCCAAGAACTAGGTTTTTCTCTAAAGGAGATCGAGAATCTACTCAAATTAAACGACTCCCCGTGTAGCCAAGTTCAAGATTTGGCTGAAGCCAAGCTAGAATCTGTAGCCGATAAGATCAGTGATTTAAAAAAATTACAAAAGGCGTTAACCGAGTTGGTTGGTTTATGTCATTCTAATGCCGATAAAAACACCTGCCCAGTCATTGACTCACTTCAACCGAATTCAAAATAACAAAAAACGCTTGACTCCGTACCTAGATACGGCATTCATACTCTAGTTAAGTTCATAAACTGGAGTATGAAAAATTGAACCAAGATTCAAACTTACCTTTGATTAGTGGGGTAATTGCAGCCATTGGTGCAGGATTATGCTGTGCTGGACCGTTGGTTTTGCTTTTACTCGGCATTAGCGGTTCTTGGATAAGTAACCTAACGCTATTAGAGCCATACAGACCAATCTTTATAGTTTTGGTTATTGCTGCATTTGGGTTCGCAGGCTGGAAAGTTCATCGACCTATCGAAAAATGTGAGCAAGGCACTGCATGTGCAATTCCAAAAACAAGAAAACGCAGACAAGTCACTTTTTGGGTATCAGCACTAGTCGCACTTGTCCTTGTGACGAGTAATTACTGGATCATTTGGTTTGCGTAAGTTTTCGAAAAATCTTTAAAACGGAGAATATCATTATGAAAAAATTAATAACTTGTTTATTACTTAGCGTGTCGGCGGCGTCTGTTGTGGCAAAAGAACAAACGGTTACGCTGGAAGTTCCTACCATGAACTGTGTGACCTGTCCGATTACCGTTAAAAAAGCCTTAGAAAACGTTGATGGTGTGAAACTCGCCAAAGTATCGTATGACACTAAATTAGCGTTGGTAACATTTGATGACGAAAAGGCCACCATCAAAGCACTCACTGATGCCACAACGAATGCGGGCTACCCATCCAAGAAAGTTAAGTAGTCTTATGAAGAAACTACTGAATATAACCACACGTTTTGGAGAAAAAGCAGGTGCTATTGGAGCGCTCGTTTCCGCGATGGGGTGTGCGATGTGTTTCCCTGCAATTGCCAGCTTAGGCGCTGCAATTGGAATGGGATTCCTGAGTCAGTGGGAAGGACTGTTTATCAATACCTTATTGCCCTTTTTTGCTTGGGTTGTACTCGTACTAAATGGTTTAGGGTGGCTGAGTCATAAACAATGGCGACGAAGCGCCATCGGTATGATAGCTCCCGTCCTTTTACTATTGTCTTTGTACCCTTGGTTTAAATATGGGTGGAGTACATACGTAACCTATTCAGCACTAGGGTTAATGGTCTTGGTATCGCTATGGGATATATTTTCACCTGCTTACCATCGCTATGATGGCACATGTGACACAACTGACAATATTGGCGCTAAGGAGTTAAAATGATTAAGTTAAGTATTCAAGGCATGACATGCCCCAGTTGTGCACCTAAGGTTCACAATAAAATAATCAAACTAGAAGGCGTACTTGACGTTTCAGTCTCTTATGAAGAGAGTTTAGTCTCAATCACTCCGTCAGAAGATTTCAACGTCCAGAGTGCAATTGACGCCTTAGAGTCAGAGGGCTACCAATCTCATGCGCAGGAGGATTCTTGTTGTGCATCTGATCAGTTTGTATCAAATAAAAAACATCTGCATGTTGCCATTATTGGCAGTGGATCTGGCGCATTCGCTTGTGCAACCAAGGCTGCTGAAGGTGGCGCAAAAGTTACCATCATTGAGGGAGCAGACGTTATAGGTGGCTGCTGCGTAAATGTAGGCTGTGTGCCATCAAAAATATTGATCAGAGCCGCACAACTCGCGGAGCAACAACGTAACAATCCATTTGCAGGTCTTGAAAATCACCAGCCGCAATTAAATCGAGCATTATTGTCGCAGCAACAATCGGCACGTGTTGAGGAGTTGAGACATGCTAAATATCAGAACATCTTAGATACAAACCCTTCTTTGAGTCTTATCAAAGGTTATGCACGCTTTAAAAACGCCAACACTCTGATTATTGATAAACCAGACGGTGATCAACAAGAAATCAGTGCGGATAAAATTTTAATTGCTACGGGATCTACTCCCACCATTCCAGCAATCAATGGGTTGAGCGGTACGCCTTATTGGACTTCAACAGAAGCACTATTTGCAACTGATTTACCAGAGCATTTGGTTGTTATAGGCTCATCAGTAGTGGCACTGGAAATCGCTCAAGCGTATCGTCGGTTGGGTTCTGAAGTGACGGTGCTTGCAAGGCATACCTTACTATATCGTGAAGATCCATTATTAGGTGAAGAACTGGAGAAATGTTTCAAAAAAGAAGGCATCAATGTTCTTACTTATACGAGTGCCAAAAACATTGCCCACGATGGTAAACAATTTATTATCGACTCAAACAACGGTCAAATCACCTCTGACAGACTACTTGTATCAACGGGACGTCATGCCAATACAGAAAAACTCAACTTAAAAGCGGTGGGTGTACAAGTTACCGAGCGAGGCGAAGTAATGGTCGATGAAAAGATGCAAACAAATGTCGAAGGTATATATGCAGCAGGTGACTGCTCGAACATGCCACAATTTGTTTACGTAGCGGCAGCCGCAGGCAGCCGAGCAGGAACGAATATGACTGGTGGTGATGTGAATTTAGATCTAACGACTATGCCTGCCGTTATTTTTACCGATCCCCAAGTAGCTACGGTAGGATTAACTGAAACTCAAGCGAACCAGCAAGGCATTAGTACGATAAGTCGGGTGTTACCAATGGAAAATGTGCCTAGAGCATTAGCTAATTTTGAAACTGACGGGTTTATTAAATTAGTTGCAGAGGAATCCACAGGTAAGCTGATAGGCGCACAAATATTGGCTCATGAAGGTGGTGAGCTTGTTCAAAGCGTAGCAATTGCCATTATCAACAATATGACAGTTGAAGAATTAGCAGGACAACTATTTCCTTACCTGACAATGGTAGAGGGGTTAAAACTATGCGCTCAAACCTTCAATAAAGACGTATCTGAATTATCCTGTTGCGCAGCTTAATCGAACCTAATATGTTAGAGCTAGCGCTTATGCTAGCTCCACCTTTACAAAACAATTGATGTTTTTTTGAACGCTCATATACATGAAAAATATGTAAAGGCCAACTTCCGCTTTACGTAAAGCTGACGCTCAGAGCCATGTAAAATTGATAGCGATTATGATCGGATGGTAGGCGCAAAAAATAATTGGTGCGCAGTGTCTAGAACATTCATGGCAAAGGACGCTGGCAACGCATCGTGCCAATCAGCCAACGGGCGCTAGAATGGATCACATTATACTGGCAACGAATTCGTCCCATTTTTGGTTGTGATTGTTTTTTGGGCTAATAACGGAAACGATTATTTGCCTAACATGTTATCTGATGTGGTCGCCAAATATGTTAAGCAAGTTTTCAGCCTCATGGAGCGTGTCATTTGTTTAGGCATGTAACAGTAACATTAATGCTAGATAACGATGCAGAGAGCCGGCATGTACATGTGATGTTATGACACGCAAGTTTAAGTTCAACAAAGATGTATACGCATGTTAGTCAGGAAAAAATTGCATGCGGTTTATCAGTGGACTCATCCTTTGGCAATGACCTCTGGGGTTGAAATTATCTAGCTAAATGGAGCTCAAGGGTGATTACATAGCTGTTCTTTTGAGCTTCAAGCCAACCTTGAGGATCAGTAAGAATTGAAAAAAACAACTCAAAACCATATACTACACATATACCTCGTGACTAGAAGTAACTTCAGTCGAAAAATTCGAGGTCACTACCGGCTATGATTCAGTTACTCTTCGCTGCGGCTATTTAAATTTTTTAAATGGCCGCAGTGTTAAGTAGTAAACCTCTTGAATCAAATTATCGTTTATTCGAGATTCGAGGCGTTTCGCTCCCGCTTGGCTTGTCATGGCTTACCGAAGGTTTGATTGCTCTATGCTCTATTGCTCTTCAGGGACTGCTTATCGCAATGAAAACAAACGCAAGCTATAGAACGTTTCAAGAAGTGTTTGTTTCCAATTTTCATAACTCTCTCTCATTTGATGACTTTCTTAATCTTTCCGTTGATAAGAACATTGAAGTTACCCAGATAAAAGAGCGCGAGATTGTTAAACCATCTGAACGGCTCAAACGCATACTTCATTTTTTGGCAAAAAACGTGTTTGACTATGGAATTATTGCTACTGAAGTGGTTTTTTCATATCGAAAAGGCGTAAATGTTCGTGATGCAGTATTACCTCACTCTAAAAACAAATTTTTCTTTCAGACGGATATATCGAATTTTTTTAGCAGCATAACAAAACCCCTAGTACGTAACTCGATCCGTAACGGATTGGGAAGTGTTCCTATTTCAGATGTTCATGAATATCTAGATGTCATTTTAAATCTTGTCTCATATAAAAATGGTCTTCCATTGGGGTTTCCTACGTCTCCCGCCATAAGCAATATGTGCCTGTTAAATTTTGATAAAGAGTTATTGATACAATCGAATAAATTAGATGTTAGTTACACCAGATATGCTGATGACATCATTTTGTCTGCGGACAATGAAGAGGTTTTAAGAAAGCTTGCGGCCATGGTTAGTGGGCTTTTGCAAGAGTTCGTCGGTGCGGAAATCAAACTAAATGAAACCAAGACTCGTTGTTTACAGAAAGGACAGAAAGTAAAACTGCTCGGAGTAGTGATTTTGCCCAATGGACAGATTTCGATTGATAGAGCCGATAAAGTTGAAATCGAAACATTGCTTCATTTCTACTTAACCAACGACGACAAGTTCTTAGGCTACGGATTAGCACTCAAAAACAAAAAAACTAAGAATGATAAGATTATTACTCGCGAAAATGTTATCTCGATGTTGTCTGGGCGCTTAATTGGCGCAAATGCAATGGCTCCAGAGTATCTATTGAAACTCCGCCAAAAGTACGGCAATACAATCATAGACATGTTTTTGCACAAGTCGGCAAAGTAACGAAATGCTGCTTTCAGTCGAAATTGAAAACGTACAACATATAGAGCACTGTTCTTTTGAAGTCGATCTTTCGCTAAATCAACTTCAGTGTTTGGTAGGTAAGAACGGGTGCGGAAAAACTACCCTCGTTAGAGCAATCCGCAATCTATCTATCAATGATACTTTTCAACAGACAGGAGCTCCCTACATATTTGATGATTCAAGCCATATCTCCTATCAAGTTGGAGACAAGGCATATAGTTTTGTATTCAACAAAAAGCTGAAAGCTATCGACTCTAGGGAGCTCATTGACAAAGACATTAGGCAATTGTTTGGTGTTGAGCTTCCTATCCCACACGGGAAACGTTTTAGTCATTTTCAGGAGCTTGTTAAGTACGACTCAGATATCCGCTCGAAAATAGCAAATGGTGATTTTGAAGTGCCGGAAGAGCTTATTCAATTTCTCAATCGAGTATATGGCGATGATAGATTCAATAGTCTCAAAAAAGTCAGCATCAAAAACAAGACTTTTTACGCCATTTTGCGAGATCCAGTAGAACGTTTTTATATCAGAGAAGACTACCTTAGCTCAGGAGAGTATTTCCTAATAAACTTGTATAGATACATACATGAAAAGCGTAAATGCATCGTTATAGATGAAATTGATATTGCTCTTGACTCATCAGCGCAAGTTAAACTTATCGAAGAGCTCCGAAGGCTATGCGAGCTTTATGAGGTAAATGTTATATTCACGACCCACTCTCTGGCCTTAATGGAGACGCTTAACGAGGGTGAATTGCACTATATGGAAAACTCAGAGGGGAAAGTTTCTATAAGGGAGATCTCACACAATTATGCAAAGAGCATTTTGTTTGGATTTCACAAAAACTGGGATCGTTATATTCTTGCGGAAGACGAGTTATCAGCAAATTTCATAAAGTATCTTATCCATAAAACTGGCGAGCAGATTTTTTCCAAATACATAGTGATTCATTTCGGTGGTGCTCAGAATACAGTTGATATACGAAATAGAAATGAGGCGCAGGAGTTCTTTTCTGGCCCTGAGAATGTCCTATGTGCGTTAGACGGCGATCAACTGAATGTCGGTAACCTTGCGAATTTGAAAAATGTTGTCTTTTTGCCCTACCAAGATTTAGAGCATGAACTTGGGCTTTATTGGGATGCTCGTCATGACAAAATTTATGATGAAGGATTAAACGTTAGAGGAAACTCACCGAAAAAACGGGGAAAATCTCTACTGAAGCAATATTCACACAATAAGCTTAAAACAGAGTTTGAAGTGTTTGAGTTTCTAATTAATCACTCACCTGATGGCATCGATGAATATCAAGCAAAACTGATAGAGTTTTTGTCCAGATAACGGTTATTGCTTGCATTTGGCAGTAGGTATCTATATTCAAGCAAGATACTATGCTCCTGATATAGATCGTTGTGTCGTGGCTCAGTAAATTTGGCCAAATCGTTACTCCTCGAACGTCTGGTGTTTGTCTTTTGCTGCCTACCAACTCAGCTCGCCCAGTATAATCGCGTTAGATAAAAAATGAACGCAACCGCTCACAAAAAATAACGATGAAATTAACGCTATCGATCTCCTTGCTCCTCAAGACTGATGCCATGAATTGTAGTACAGATTTTATTAGCCATGTTCACAACCCTGAAGTAGACAACAATTTATTTAATCGGACAGTTTCCCGTTGGAGCTCTGTATTGACGGCCTCTAAGCTGTCTACTTTTTTTGACAATGACGCGATTTCTTCGTCTTTATTCACTTCAATGTCTATCCCTAAAAGCTCACTCATCGGGTTAGGCACACTTCGAAATTGAAGAGCTTTCTCGCGCGTTTTTTTAAGCTCTTTGTTGAGCGCCATGATCTGAGTCTTCTTTGCTGCTTTGAGTTCGATAAGCTCTTCACTTAACGCAGACACTTGTTCCCACGCAGCAGCGATGCTCGCTTTAAAACGACTGATGTAACCGTCACGGGTTTTTTTAGCTACTTTGAAGTAGCGTTGCCTGTCTTTATTATGCGCCCGCTTCGTAACGCCGGAGATTGACGATAAAAGCGCGTAATCATTTAGAATTAACTGAATTATGCTGTTCACCGGGGCAATGGCTTTTACGACTTCTTCTTGTATATGTTTCTCCAGAACACTGAGTTCAGAGAAGGAAGCATCTGAGCCCCGACCTGATTGCTTGTCATAGCGCGCCAATTCTCGCGCAATGAGGTCAAAGAATTTAACAAAGATATCGCGATAGCCAATGTCTGAGGCTTTTTTCCCCAATAAGCGAGGACATATCGATGAGAAATGGCGATATTGAAGCTCAATGTCTAGCAACAGCATGGCCACCACTGCCACTTTTACATCGGAGGTAACGGCATAGCTATTTAAGTGGTTTGACGCCATCTCAACACACACCGTAGCCCTATGCAAAGAAGGCGCATCAATCGGTTTTAACTGGCCATCAAGCTGCAGTTGTTCGTAAAGCCTGGCTTCAATGTCAGCGAATTCTGATTTCAGTGAATCAATTTCGACGATAACATGTTCGAGGGTCACCCCATGAAGTGCAACGTCATCGTCATTGTCTAGCGCCTGATTCGGTTTAGCATTCATTGTCGGTCTCACAGAGTTAGTTAATGACGATTGTATAAATGACTGAAAGCGAAATATGAACACAGCCCGTAAATTACTAATAGGTTTGTGTTTTTCACTGTTGTAAAGAAAACACTAGTTTTACCTTCGTAAATGATTTTTTTATACCCGTCAGTACGTTACAAACATCTTTGTATACCCTTGCTTAATAACGTGAACACCGATTGAACAAGTGTTTTGTAAGATTAACGAATATAAAATATAAACCTCTGTCAGCACTGGTTTTTTCGTGAAAAAACAGATTTTTTTCTATTTTTCCTTAAGGGGAATTTTACTAGCGCTATCATGCATTAATAACCAAATTAGCACGATTTTGAAACAGCGCAATAACCGCGCTTGAAAGCGCAGCCGTTTGTGTCACCAGTGAGTTGTTAGGACAGCATTTTTCAATCCGTCTGTTGTCTTATCGTACATTGGCCATCCCAGTCTTTGTGACATCAAACTCTTCACCGTAATGCATCGGCATAGCTGAACTTGTCCACCCGCCGGCCTTTTGAATTTGATCTAATGAGATACCTCGTTCAAACATGGTTACCACCCCACCGACCCGGGTACTATGGCAGCTTGGTTTGAATTCTAAATTGAGTGTTGCCGCTAAATTCTTATATCTGGCCAAGAGTGCATGGTATTGCATCGCGTTATCTTGTACCGTTTGCTTGGGTGATAATTTTCTCAATAAGGGGCCATCCGCAATGCCCGTTCTTGTGAGCCATTTGTCGATAAGATTGATAGTGGTTGTTGAGATATAGCCGTACTGGCCTTTACCTGATTTATCGGTCTTGGAGCGAGGCGCAAAGATCCGTTGTTTAGCAAAATCGATGTGATGGATCTCAATAGCTAACAAATTGGATGCTCGGAATATCGTGTCTATCGCCGTATTAAAGATGACGGCGTCACGTAACCCAATCAGCGGATCCGTATCGAGTTTTGCATTGATGGCGTCAATAATTTCAAGGCGCATAGGCGCGGCTTGAGACTGACGACTGGGCTTTTGATTTATCTTATGGTTGGTGTATTCGGCAAAGAGTTTTGACTGTTTCCACGGGTCCGGTAATTCGCTTACACCAATGAAATAGCGCACTGACGCAATTTTTCGACGTATTGAATGATGCTTCAGTTTGGTCGACATCAAGTAGTCCAGATAGGCACGACATGTTGTTTTAGTCACATTGACATCACTGGCCATCGCCGGTAATGCATTATCTTTGCAAAACCCTAGGTACTGATTAAAGTCATACTGATAAGCGCGTTTCGTATTTTCTGACTTCAATTCCCATACATCGTCCTTTAACTCACGTAAGTTTCCAATTACGCGATCTCGATCTGATTCAGCGATCGCCATCGGTACATTTTCTACATGAATTAACATTGCGCTCATAAATAGGTGCTTTTTTATAATTTAAGATAATTCGACTTATATTGAATAATAGAGCAGGGGAGAGGGCAGATCAAGAAATCTCTTTTGCGTTACTAGTAACGCTTTATTTATATCTTATTCTTAGTACAACGATACGTAATACAAATAGCGTTACTAGTAACGCTTTCATTCTTTTTTGTTTTTAAGGTAATATGAGAGACAAGAAGAAGAAGAAGAAGGGGTGAACAATGTCTGACCAAAGCCTTTGGCAACAATTTCTACACGCGCAATTAAACACGTTCTTATCAACCTTACAGGAAAAGGATAAGGTTACCAACGTAAATATAGACAAGCTCGAGCGTGATGTTTTAGCGTTAGGAAAAAGCATGGGCTTCATCGCGTTGAGAAAACATATTAAGCCTCAAAAGCTAGGTGAATTTGAACAATCTTTCACCTTGTTCAAAGCACAAAAAGAGCAAGAGTTGTGGTCTGACTATCTAGCTAATCACCTATTAAAATTTTTATCTTCCATCCCCGAATCAACGTATCTGAAAGACAAAGAAGCCCTAGTAAATGCTGACAGTGTAACAATAAAAGAATGGCAAACACTGGCCCCAAAAGCCCTATATTCGGCTATGCGAGCGTGGTTACCCCAGGCCTCAATTAAGCAATTTCAAAATCGCTATCGGGCTTATAAGCACCGCGGTATCAAACGCACTGACACCATAGATGTGAGCCCCCAAACCAAAGCAATCATTGATATGGCAAAAGCTGAATTGCATGCCAGTAACTATGATGAGGTATTTGAACTCCTATTCTCAAAGCATTACAACGTCAGTGCCGACAGTGAAGTTAGAGCGGTAAAAGAACAGATTTCCAATGCATTACCTGCCTCCAAAAACCTGTTTTTGGAAGAATTCATGCTTAGATTAAACCCAAATGACAGAAATAGAGTCAAGTTACTCATCGAGAATGCTTTCAATGAAGGCTGGGATAGGGCAAAGGCATGTAGAAAGCGAAAAGGGGACCCACGCGCAGAAGCGTTAGTAGATTGCAGTATTTTCACAACTGCTGCGAACTTCTCGACTGATGAAAGTAGTGACTAAGACACCTTGGAAAATGGCCGGTATTGTAAGCCAGGTTTAACGAAGCTAAAGAAAAGGCGATACGTTTCGATTAGACCGAACCTTTTATTATTATGGAGAATGGAAGTTGTGCACCAGTAACAAAGAGTGTTACAAGGCGGGGAATCGCCCCAGCGAATACCAGGGCATAGAAAACAAACCATGATTTGTTGAGCCTTCACTCCTTACACATGGCCTTATCAATGTGTGATGAGGTGACAACGTCATTAAGCGGGTGAGCATTGCGAGCAGCTTACGGGTAAGTATCAACGTTTGTTTCCGATAATTTATTCCAGCGAATTCCCATCCCACTCATGGTTAGGATCGGGCAGAAAAGTCAATCCCATACCATCAGCATCACTAGCGCTAAGCAACCACCCTCCAGGTACCTTAGTTCGATATGTGTGCCTAAGGACACCCGAAGTACCTTCGTTTTTAAGTGGTTCCCAATAAAGTTTAGGTGAAGCTTTGGACCCACTTGTGAAAAGTCCCATTATTTCTCCTTATTTGATAATTCTGTGTAGCAGTTTTATTGAGGAATGTGCTTATAGGTAGCAAAGAACCAACACAGATTATTGCTTAGCGTGATAAAGCGGAGAGGAGCAGCTGTTGCAACTAACACGACGGCGGCTATCTGTTGCATTATGTGCACCTAAATTTCGAAGGGATTTTGAACCACAAAAAGCGCAAGCTATCCCATTTTTTGTCTTCGCTGTAGGGTTCTTGGCTAAATATTCCTGCAAATTAAGAGGGAATTTACGTTTCCAGCCAACAAAGTTATACCAAGCCACGAAAGCAATTACGGATGTTATTGCTAAGATGTACATTGATTGATAAAACATTAAGTATTAAGTCCCTTTAGTACAATTGAGTTCTAATAAATACTATCAACGCTATTAAATCAGTCAAGAAAAATATAAGCAAAATCTTTCATAAGTCATTGTTAAAGCGTATATTTTATAGGCAACTCGAAACTGACAATGCGAGCTGTAAGGGTTGAATACATTGGAACGTAAATAAAATAAAAAGCATATTGTCATTGCATAACGTTGATAAAACTCTAATCGATTATGGGCTCTAATTGATATTCATAGCCTTTGAAACAATCACCCTCATCAGTAATTAATGTTACAAAGCCACTATCTTCGTTGTAGTGCGTAACAATGCCTTCAACGTAATCAAGTGCGTTTATAGGGGCAAAAAAGCGTTGACCAATCATTGCAGGAACTTACGGTAACCAAATGTATACTGGATAACGTATTATTATTTGATGTGGATGAGCGATTGTTTAAGCCGAAACCTCTAATTATGAATGTAACTAATTAGGAGAGATTTACAGAGCCAACACAACAGCGGGCGTTAAAACTCACTAATTGTACAAAAAATCCACAATAAGTTACCCTGTCACCTGAGTAAATCTTGAAAAGGACATCAGATGAACAGACTCTTTTTATTTTTTGTGGTAACGCTCACATTTCCCCTTTTTTGCGCAGCAGGTGTAAATGAGGATACCCTCGCACTCTACTCAAAATGCAAAGGGGGAAGGGATAACCTGGATGGCTACTGTAAATGTATTGCGGTGAGAACTGCGGAAGTCGCCACCCCAGAACAACTGAAGCATTTTTCTGAACATCCGACTGAAATCAGGAAAATACTCAACGAAGATGAAATCTCAATCTCCATCCCGTTTGAACAGGCCGGAGTCATCAACGATCACACCAATTTATTTTGTGTTGGTATGCCCACATCAGCTGAACAATATTGGAGAAACTACAAGTTAAAACCCAAGTCTGCCTTAGAGGAGGGCATCGAGGAGCAAGGGCGACAGTTAAATGCACTACTAATACAGGCGATGTCTCAAAATGACAGGGCTTGCTATACCACAACAATATTAGGGGGAAGTTGCAAGGACATGTGTAAAAATGAAAACACGTGCCCTGGAGGCCCTAAGTATGCACTTTTGAGGGGGCTCGCCTTAGCTTGTAAACAGGATCCTAGTAAGAAAGCTTGCCCACAAGCGGCCACAGCACTTCAAATTGAAGATTGGCGCACGCTTTCTCAATTAATTAACAGTGTACCCAGACAACTTATTGAGGACATATCCAAAGGTAAACGCAGAAAATACACGCCTCAGGAAGTTTATCAGGTCATTCAGGCAAGTAACTACCTGATAAGCTCATGCAAGTCCATTGGCGGTGACGCATTAGATAACGCGCAAGCAGTACTTAAGGTACAACACGACAAACTATTCAAAAACTTTGAAATTTCACAAATTTTATTAAAAGTCGTTGAAGGGAATGGTACCAACTGGGCCAAAGCGCAAGCCTGTGACGCGAAAATCACATTGCCATTTTTGTTTGGGATGACCGAAGCTCTCGATGAAAAGCTTACCGAAAGCGTCTTTTTCTCTACGTGTCTAGCAAATAGTAAATCCATGGCGCACTGCCAATGCTGGTACGATGTTTATACACAAACTGACAAACAGGCAAAGAGCCGGGCGTACCCTTTAAACTTGATGGATCCGCAACGCCCCGCCTCTAGAGCAAGACGTAATACCCTAACCCAAGGTCAGAGGTTTGCAGCCATGAGTTGCCCTGAATAATGCTACCTAATCAGCTGCATTTTCCTTGTAAGCGCCTAATTAGATATGAAGCGATTAAGGGGCGCTGACAGGGTAACATAATTTGTAGCACCATAATTTGTAGTAGCTCATATCTGATCTCACAGTTTCGATGAGTCGGTTTTGACTCCATCTGACAGGCAGCTATGAGCGTAAAGCGGACGTTGGACATAACTTTTGCGCAAGTCCGCTTCAGACAATAAGCGGACGGTCAGGCTTATTACACTGGATTTCTGTCACTGGTCAGAAGCGGGAATAAAGTAGTTGAGGTGAGGCTAATCGTGCAGTTTGGCGCCTTTGATGATTTTATCCACAAGCTTTTTCTCAGCACAAATTGCAATGCCAACTACAGGCAAGTCTTCGGTTTTATATTTTTTGACAGTATTGCGATTCGATTCATCATCTCCGGTGGTAAACATATCTTCAATAAAAAGGGCTATTTTTTCGTTTTCGCGATTTGCCCGCTGAACAATTGTTAAAAGCTTATTTCTTTGAGCTTTCAAAACCATGGTGGGTTGAACACCTAATGGCAAATACTCTTTATCAGAAGCATCGGAATACGTACTTCCTTTTGTAATTTTATCTGTTGAAGTGACGCCTCCAGACAAAAACGCGACAACATTAAGTTTTTGCCATGTCGGTAAGTCACTGGCTATAACAATTGCGAATTTAGTATCAAACGTCATGTTTCACCTTTTTCATATCAAATATTACGTGGTATACAGAAAAGGGGTTATTCCCATATTTATGCCTACAAACACTAAAAAAAACGCCATCAACTTATTGACTATTGTTAGGTATCGTTCCTGTCTTATATTTCTGCCCAGAAGTTTGCCTAACAGGTAATATGACAGAGGGGCGCCGAATGCGAGAACAGCCAATCCTGCACACCACATTACGATATGCAGCCCCGTTATTCCTGCGGCTGGAAACTGAACCGTTGCAACAGGTAAGGCAACCGTTATACCTTTTGGATTCAGTAATTGAAGCATTAAGCCATCGCGTAACGAAAGAACCTTAGGTTCAGATTCAGGCTCATTAATTACTGGGCTAGTAAATATTTTGTATGCCAACCACAGGATGTAAAGAGCACCAATTACTGAGGTCCACTGCAACATATCCTCGTTCATCAGTTTTTCACCTACAATAGAAACAGACGAAAATAAGATAAACATAGCCAGAGCGACTCCAGCACAAAAAGAAATAATAACTTTCTGCTTTTGAATGCCACTATTCAAACAAATGGCGTTAACAGGCCCAGGCGTATACATGATACCGATGGCATAAAGGATAATTTCAATCATGGGTTACTACTTATAGGTATTAGCAGTCAGATTACGTAGACAACTGCTTTTGATATTGCGTTGGTGTTATGCCGAAGGTGTTTTTAAACTTTCGGTTTAAATGACTTACATCCGAAAAGCCGAATTTATTGGCGACATCAATTGCCTTCTCTCCATATTCTAAGGCAGCCTTGCAACGATTAATTCTGGAAGCAAGCACATACTGATGGGGGGTCATGCCAAATTGTTCACTGAACATTCTTATAAAGTGATATTTTGAAATATTCGCTGCATTAGCAATTTCATCCACTGTGATTTTGTTTTGCAAGTTTTCGAGAATGAAATCTTTAGCGCGGATAAGCAATGCATCCTTACGAGATTGAGGGCTTAAGGCAGATGTACCTGAACCGCCAATTCGCACGATAGATTGGACAATTCTAAGTAAAGCATACTCTTCCTCAACACATGAATATTGGCCGCAATTGCTCATTAATTGGAAGAACGACAAAACTTGATCTCTTAAGATATTATCCTGGAAAAGAGATTGTTTTATGTGAAGTTTATCTTTTACGACGACGCTAAATGATTTAGACAGGTTTAAAAACAAATGCTCAGGAATGTATAACATCTGGTACTCCATCGGAGACCCCGCTCCTGCATGTCCATCGTGGACCTGCTCTGGATTAAAGAAAATGATATTTCCTGCATTACTTTTGTGATGCGCCCCCTGACTATAAAAGTCCTGACGACCACTGCATGTTACTCCTATGCTGTACTCTTCGTGAGCGTGTTTGTCATAACTAAAATCAGTCATTTTTGCGGAAAATGCACTCAAGCCCGAAAAATTTTGGCTTTTAACATAAAAAAATTGCTCATGCATTTAGCTATTCTCATCCGCTTAAAACTATTAGTAGTATAGGGGGCTATAGACCCAGAGATATAGAATAAAATTGCTGATTGTTATGAAAGAACAAGTACCAGGCTAACTTTAAAAAAATATAAATGATGCAACCGCTGGCTATAGCGACCGCGAGTGTTAATTAAACTCATGTTCTATGCATGGGAATGTTCCATTTTCAACCTCCTCGATGTAATTACTAACGGCACTGGTGAGCACGGAGTTTAGGTCAGCATACTGTTTTACGAAACGGGGCAACTTACCAGTGCGTAATCCTGCCATGTCTTGCCAGACCAGCACTTGAGCATCGCATTGCGAGCCTGCTCCTATACCTACCACAGGAATCTTAACTGCGTTTGAAATTGAGGCACCTACATTAGCAGGCACCATTTCGACCAACAGCGCAAATGCTCCGGCCTCTTCAAATGCCTCTGCAAGTTCTACAAGACAAGCTCCGCCACCTTCTTTTCCCTGAATCTTGTATCCACTTAACTGATGTTCAGATTGCGGTGTAAACCCTATATGTGCCATTACCGGAATGCCGGATGAAGATAGCTTTTTCACCTGGGGTATCATTTCAATTCCCCCTTCCAACTTAACCGCATGCGCCAATCCTTCTTTCATAAACCTGACACTGGTATGAAAGCATTGCTCTGGTGAAGCTTGATAAGAACCGAACGGTAAATCTGCGATAATCAATGGGCGCTCTGTAGAGCGGGCAACAGCACGGACGAGCGGCAACAATTCATCCACCGTCACAGGAAGTGACGTTTCATAGCCAAACACATTGTTAGCCGCAGAGTCTCCGATGAGCAAGACAGGAATACCTGCCTTTTCGAACAATTGTGCGGTATACATATCGTAACTGGTGAGCATTGCCCATTTTCTCCCTTCCTCTTTCATTTTAAGAAGATGGCCAATTCTGACTTTACTTTGCTTAATCTTTTTTTGCTCCGCATAAGGCGGCGTTATCTCACTCATTAATTCTTTACCTTCATTTTTAATGATTGAGCTACAGCGACGTATAGAGCGATTTCACGGCATCGAAAACCAATCCCGCCCCCAATAACATCAGGATAGATGCTGATATACGGCTGAACCTCTTTGCTGTGCCCGGTGACTTACTTAATATGCTGCGGGCGAATATGCTGACCAAGAAGTACACAATGGTGCACCCTATAAAATGTATCATCCCTAAAATAAACAACTGGATTTTAGGAGAGAACCCTGAGGGAGCAATAAACTGGGGGAGTAAGGCGACAAACAGCAACATCACTTTAGGATTTAAACCACTTATTAAAAAGCCTTTTCTGATCCATGTCGCATCAGATTGGACAGATGAATCTGTGGCGTAGTTTGTTGGCACCGGAGGGGATCTAAAAAGAGACACGGCTATCCACACCAAATACAGAGCACCCACCAGGGCTATCGTGTTCAATAGCACTGGCAAAGCTGATAATAAGCTCCCTACACCCGCAACCACTAAAAGAATAGCGACAAAATGCCCTAGCATTAAACCACTTACTGCCGCGACTATCTTATCGCCAGTAATACCTGCACTTATTGCATAAGCCCAGTCTACGCCTGGCGTTAAAATGAACATCATGGAAATCAGCCAAAAGGAGAAGACAGCATTTATATCCACATTCAATCCACCCATAAAAACCTAATATAGGTTCCATTTTAATTCTTCAACTCAAGGAAAAATTCCCGTATATTCCTCAAGAAGCTTACTTTTTAGGGAAAATTTTCCAATGGATGCAGTCGATAGGAAAATTCTTTATGAATTGCAGAAAGACGGGCGGTTAACACTGTCTGAACTCGCTGAGCGAGTTAATCTAAGTAAATCTCCTTGCCATCGACGCCTTAAAGAATTAGAAAAAAGCAAAGCTATTTTGGGTTATCGTGCGGAAGTAGCGGCAGATAAGGTGGGGTTGACGTTTTCAGCTTTAGTATTTGTTACGATGAAAGATGGCGACAAAAATGCGTTAATTCAGTTTGAAAAGTCAGTAGAGGGCATTCCTCAGATTGTACAGGCCCAGCGTTTATTTGGAACTCCCGACTATCAATTGCATGTCGTCACTAAAGACCTAGAGGCTTTTCAACAATTATACGATGATAAACTCTCAGCACTTCCTAGTGTTCAGCGTCTAACATCGACAATCGTGATGAAGGATATAGTCCAAGCGAGATCTCTTTATTTTTAAAAACGATTCTAATTTTGGATTCTTCAAATTCTAAGTTGCAATTTCCCATCAACCAGATCGATGAACTGTTGCTGTGGAACATCGATTTAACTCACACGCAAACGACCGACGCACTCTAAAAATAGGTGTCCACTTAAAAATGAGTGGGCACTAAAAATAAGCTCAACGTGTTATGGCCGAACGCTTACTCAATAACTCTGCTTTCTAATCTAGCAACTAATTTTTATGAGCTATTTAAAGCCATGAATGAAGACATTCAAAAAGGCATAGTCAGAATGCAGTGGCAAGATATGTATTTCAACTATCTAAGTCATGCGCTGGGCGATATAGATCCAGTGTCAATCTTGAAAAAAGAAGCATCAATTGATGAGGTAGTTCTAGAAAACGCAGTTTCTGAAGCAAAAAGTAAGGCTGAAGCAGATAATTCATTACCCGTATTTAAAAATTACGTATTCGTCGAAAAGCTCCTCAATCACCCAGATATAAAAGAAGCATATAGCTTTGTAGGTAAAATCGATTCCCTAGATATGTTTGTATCGCACTATCTTAATGCCCACAATTTAAACGATCTATTATATGGTTTACTTTCTAGTATCGATATTAGAGCCAGCGCTCCACTGTTAGCACTATCTGAACCCAGCGATTGGGCGTTGAAGAATCCAACATGATCATCTAATTACCGCTGTTCGCCCATTGCCGCCATTAGAATCTTAATGCTTCAACGCCCGCTTCACGTACTCTTCTGCCGTTTGATTGCAAATATTTGAACGGCAGCTTTTGGCACAAAGCAGAAGTAGGTAGTCAATAATCTGTACTTCAGCGCATAATATTTAAATGCTTGTCGAGTTATGGTGGAAACTCCAGTCCAACGAGTCGGTTATGGGTTACGTAACTCAGCGATGAAGGTCAACATTCACGCATGATAATGCTTGTTATCATGCGTGAAACGGAAGTTATGATAGCTAAGGTTCTTTTTTGTTAACCACCTTAGTTTGATTGAAATTTTTCGTTAAGTTTTTGCAGTGAACCTTAAAATCAGATGACGATTTGTCACCTAGCGTAACTTTGAATCCTTTTCTCTTTAAAAAATCAGCCAATCGCGGCGATAGTACCGACTCCACTGACATTGAGTCATAGGTTAACTCGTATTCTATGAATAACAAAAGAGTAGTAAAAACTTGTTGATTTTGGATCATCGGGTCAATAGCGATCGTACTTAAGCAAAAATGATTCTGTCCTCTAACTGTATTACATCTTGCGTAAATCTCAATTTTTGAGGTTTTTAAGAGTTTACTACGAGGTTTGCCGTTATCCATAAAAATATCGTGAAACTCTTTTAGTAGTTTAATTGCTTCTTCTAAATTTTTTGAAGCTGTTCTATTCATTTTTGTCAATCCGAAATTAAGTTTATGACTTGGACTATCTATAAAACAATCGGTTATAAATCCTTTTTAACGAATTGAGTTTGTGACTATGGAAGCTCGAGGTAGCTTCAAATTGCTCCATCACTCGAATTGTGCCTGGTCTCCAGAGCAGTTTATGATAAGTGTATAGTTCTGCATCGCTTAATAGGTGAACCTCGCGTCTTTGCCGCTTACAAAAGAGCCAATGCCTTCTTCCTACTTTATTAACTTGTCGAACAGTCAAGAACGCTCGGTAGTTATCAATATTTGCGATGTCCTTTTTCCATTGATTGAAGCGCTTTACTGTTTTTGGTGTTGAAAGAATTTTTTGCATATTACTTCCATGCCCAAACAAGAAAATACTGGCGGCTACTTAATAATTTGGCTAGCGAACGTTTATAGACAAAGGGGCGTGCAATTTCGAAAAGTTTTGTATCCATTCAAGTCTTAAATCATATTGCATGAGGTGATTGCTTGAGTGTAATGAATCTACTACTAATGACAACAATTGTTTAGTTTCAACACTCTGATTTAAAAAGAAATTATTGAAATATAACAACGACCACAAAGTTGTTATATTTCAACTATGCTTCGAAAGTGTTGTCGTTCTTGCGATTGTTCAAAACGACTAAAAACCTTAATTTGAAAATCTTTATCACTTAAATGAATTTAAATATAAAAAAAAATATAACAAACTTCACTATTAGTAATTGTCCGGTTATGCTTTTAATGTAATGCGATGAGAGCGGCCTGTTAAAAATCGCATTAAAACACCGAATTGATCGAACAAAAATTCATTAGGTATTCAGTATGAACAGTAAAGCTAACATTTTAAAACAATTAGAAGCCAATACTTACGAAGCGCTCAATATAGCTAGTACGATTCTTGACAGCTGGGGATGTACTGACTCTGAAAAGGCCACTATTCTCGGTATATCAGTGAACACATATCTAGCTTTTAAACAAGGTTGGGAAGATATAGCGCTTAATGCTAGGCAATTAGAGTGTGCTAGCTATATTTTTAATATTCATCAAACCTTACTGGCAATATTCTCCAATCGACAAAACACAAACGGATTTATGCGAATGGTTAATAATAACGAATACTTCAGTGGACGAACGCCACTCGATATTATCTTGGGCGCCTCCTGTAAAACTACTGCGCTGCGCCAGGTTTTCAACCGAATAGATAGTCTTAGCGCCGGTCTTTAATGCCTAAACAACGCTCGGATATTGTAGACGCTTTGTCTGTTAGTAGGTAACCTGCTTGCTTTGAGAGTAGAGCGTTGTCGACCCATAAAGAATAAATATAGCCATCTACTTTTATCGCTACCATAGTTTAAAATGCGAAAAAAATTTCTCAAAGTTTATAGGTGATTCTCGTGAGTTTACTTTCGCTTTAAAGTAAAAGTAATAACCGTTTCTTGCCCCTTTCCGCCTGCAATTGTTTGATAGATAAGTGGAACTAACCTTTAAGTTAATTCCCAATGATACATCGTTAATTGTAATTTTGGTGTAATCCATCGCGGAGATAATTCTGAAGTCAGCTTTTTTTGTTGGATTAATCGCTCAACAACTTTAACGCTAAGAGGCTCGAGTGCAGCAACCAGTGTGTCATTGCGGCTATCTTTCCCAACGAGTACCCATCGACCATTGACGTCTAATCCCGGTGCATATACCCCAGTCGCTAATTTATCTTCAAACTGCCAGATTGAGTCTAAAAAATGCTCGTCTGAAGAGATTATGTGGTCGGCTAATAGCGCTTTTTCAATTGCCGAAAGTAGTAGTGGTTCGTCATTAGCATTTTGATTTGATTTGATATGGTCGATAATGCCTGAAGCCACTCGCTTGTGTCTCTTAGGTAACATCGAGCGCTCTGTTCTTGATTCTTTGATGTTCCTATTTTGAATCAAATCATCAGACTCTTCTTTTAGCCGCTTAGCTTCCTCTTTGGTCCTTGCAACAACTTCAAAAATATTATCAAACTCGAGTTTTGCTTGTATTTCAGGCTGTTCTTCGCTGTCTTTTACCAGTTCTTGCAACTCAGCATCTTCTTCAAGGCTTTCGGAAGCTTGCTCGTCGTAATCACAATCTACGGACCCAAACTCACGGCCAACTGAACCTCCGAGCGTTCCGTGCAGTCTTCTTTTTTTGCACCAAGCGATGGCCATCCTATCCATTATGTCTGCCGGAATATCAACAGACAATTGAGAAAAGGCGTCATCACCGGTATGTCCTTGGGTTACATTGAATGAAACAGGGAAGTCGACTACTAGCTCTGCTGGGTTTGTATTGTCACTTGGATTAGAGACACTGTCTCCACTAGGAAACTCTTGATGTAAGCTATAGCCCTCATCACTAAAAATCCAGTCGGTTCTAGTCATCATAAACCCTATTTAAATTTACAATTAGCAAGCAAACTTAGTGTGCACTTAGCCTAATAAAAAAGTTTAAGTATATACAGACATGTGTAGTTGTAATAGCCTACAAATCAAACTCCTGCTTTATATTCTTTATAGCGCCACAGTAATAGTTTACTTGCATAGACACTTACTTTTACCTACATACTACTGTTTCTATTATGTGTTCGCATTCGCCCCCTCTATGTTTCCCATTTTCCGTAGACCCTGTAATTGTCTTAAGGCGCCAGATAATAAAAAACTATTAGAATCGACTTTGAAATTAGGGGGAGTATTAATTTCAACATGGCTGTTGAGAGCTGCAAGGAGCATAAGCGCACAATTGAAACAAAAGTCAGAGCTTACTTCTTTCGCTTTATATACTAGCAACCCAAAATCATTAGCCCTAGGGGGAGTGAAATGTTAACTCTTCTGGTAACCTAGTCTTCTCCAGCAGCTGACTTCCAGTATTAAACCTTAAGAAAAGAGCAACAGGCTATATCGGAAAGTTCTGTTTAACGTCAGGTCAGTTTTCTCACACAGAATCGTTCTAGTAGCTTTTGACCATTTTCAATATACAAAACAGCTTCAACGCTTCGTCTTTCAAAAAGGTAGTGCAATTACTATTGCAACGAAGTTTTTTAAAGCAGTTGGAATAAGAAAAATGAGAGTTAGTAAAAGAGGCTAAATAGCTGTAGCGGCCTGACTTCTTATATCGCCTGACCCGACTTTATCCGCACATTCCGACCCGCAATCATTGATTCTATCCTGCGCAGTCGGCTCACATTAAGCGAGAATGAACCCACATTGATTGACACTGGGACTGATTTCATCGGGTTAGGCCCACATTAATCGACACCATGATTAGTGATCTTTAGGAACACTGATAGCGCCAGATTGGATACCCTGTGCCATGTTTTCGAGCATCTGTGCAAACCTATATAGCCCAGGATGTTCATTGCAAAGAAAATTAAGTTCTTCTTGGTCGCAGCTATCCATCAATTGTTTAAACGTGTCCATGTAATCATATGAAGCCTGTAATAGCTGGATATCGCCGTGTTCATTGTTAGGATATTGCTTCACTCCTTTATCAATGATTTTTGCCAGTTTTCTCTTTTTAGAGGATATCTTCATATTGGTAAACCTGCCTCGCGCATTTCCGCTGTCATTTCTTTAGCTCTGGTAGGGTCAAGGTCGCCTTTAAAGAGCTTGCGAACATCAGCCGGTTTGTATCTAAACTGATCGGCAATAACACGCTCGTTGTAGCCGTGTCTGATAAGTGTAGGTTCAATTTCATCAATTCGACTTGATAGCGTTTCTTCTAGCAAATCGACGTTAATAGGTTTAACACCAACGGCATAGGCTTCTTCTAACGCTAATGTAAGGTGCTGCTCTACCTGGAGAGGTGTTGTTAAATGCTCTGCTAGGTAATCTACCGCCTGATCTTCAATAATATCTTTAACCTTCATTTTGTCATCAGTGCATTTATCTAGGAGCCAATTAATGTAATCACGCAGAATACCTTGTGAAGCGTCAAGTGACATAGTTAAAGCCCGATAACCAACTTCTTCCATCGTGGGTGATTTAAGGTCATTCCGAAGCTTTGGGTGTCCGGCTAGAACAATTGATAATTTACCACCGCCTTCATGTATGACCTCCATAAGCCGTTTTAAGCCTGTTAATGTCCGGTGGTGTAAGTCGTGAGCTTCGTCACAGAACAGAACTACGGGCTTTTTGCTCTTCTTAATGAGTTCCTGTAAATCTCGTTCCCGCTTTTCACCAAGCTTAGGTACCCGGTAATCATTATCGCCTGATACATCGTAAAACAAGGCCGTGATCAGAGTGGTCAAATTGGTCTTTGATTTTTCAACTGATAATGACTTGGCCACAATCACATTTTTCTCCGCAGCCAACTGCTTTTGAATGCGTTCTAGATAAGTTGTTTTACCAATGCCCACAACACCAGTCAATGCGATAAGCTGGCCTTCAGGTATGATTTTCTTGAGTTGTTTAAACAGCCGCTTAGCCGTGTCGGTTTCAAAGAAATCTGCGTCTCGAAAATACTTCTTGATGCCAAAGTGCTCCATGACTTCAATTTGCATGTTCCCCACTCCTATTATTGAAATATTCTTTTATTTGTTTCATCACAACACCTTTGTCTAATGACTGAGACAAGATAGCGTCAATCATATCTCTGTCGCCTTGCTCCAATATTGCTAATGGTTTTCCTAGATATTTGGATATGGCGAGCTTAGCCTTCAATATGTTCTCATACTGTTTTTCATTGAATGGATCTGGATCGTCGAATTCTCGCGTAGGAACTGGCTCAACGACATTTTTCATAGACAGTATAACCTCGTGGTTTTGATCACTTTCAGACTCAGGCAGTTTTAACGACTTCGCTAAGGTTTCTAGTTTGCCAAGCCGTTTTTCCGTCTTGGTTTGCTTAAATTTACGGTAGCGGTATAAAGGAATTGGGCCACTGACGGGAAAATAAGCGCCGTAACGTTGACCATCATGTTCGACATAGAGTTCGTCATCAAACAGTCCCCACCAAAGAACGACTTGTTCGCCAGCTAAGTCGGGGTCCACCTCATACATGCTCCCATCAATGGGAATTCTGGCGTCAATGCCTACTGTTCTTTTTTCAGGCTCGCGAGCAAAAGATGAAAAACGCTCCCAGCTGCACATTTGTTTAACAGCGCCGTCAATATTCTGAAGCCAGTCTTCCGTTCGAGAATGCGGCTCTGCTCGATGTTGGTGATCATTGTATTTCTTCAAATATTCACTCAACATCTGATTAGCTTCAATTTCGTTCTTGGGTTCACGCAAATGATAAAGCACTTCATGGCATTCCTTAACCGTGCGAAAGGCTCGTTCAACTTTACCTTTTGACCTAGCTGTTTTACGCCGTTTATCCTTGCTATCTGGCATATGCACCTTTACATCAATGCCCAAATACTTCATTACAGATTGAAATACCCGACTTCGGGCAATAGGCCCGTTGTCCATATAAATCATTTGTGGGATGCCTTGAAAAGGTACATCTGGGTCTGACTTGGGTGACATAGCATTAAAAAGAAAGCGCAGCGCGTTGCCTGCATCCTCGCCGTGGACGTTGCGATATTCCTGATAACACACACCACTTCTATCATCTACTACTGAGTAGAGCATAAGCATTGGCAATCCCTTAGACTCATCATACCAAAGCGGCTCTTCAACACTTTTTAAGTCTGACGGGCTAAGATCAAACTGCCAGCATTCATTGCTGTGCCTAGCTTGAAATCTCACTGCTGGCGCATTCTTGATTAGATTGTGTTTATCAAGGCCAAACTGAGATAGATACCTGTTAACGGTTGTCTTGTTAAGCTTGCCTTTTTCAAGCTTAATAAAACCATATTCTGACTCAACGCCTGTGCTTTCCAATAAATCAATCGCTACATTGGTTGATATATGCCGCCCGTTCTTGTTTGTGGTGCGAATTTTCAATGCGGCTATAATTTCGCAGTACCTTTCCATCTCTGAAATAGGGATAACTCGTGACTTTCCCGAATCCGTTCGTTTAAGGGACTTTGGTTTGTTGACTGCCCTCAGCTGACGATAAAGTGTGCTTTCAGAAACACCATATAACTCACATGCCGACTTAACGATTTTTTTACGCTCTTCAGAACGCGCAGGGTATTGGTCCATCCGTGAAGACAGATCAAGCAATACCTCTGACGCAATCCGTTTGGCTTTCATACTGAATTATTGTCTTCCTCTTCATTCCATATTTTATAGACGGTTGAGCGACCAATACCTAGTTGCTTTGCTACTTCTGTGGCTCCAACATTTTGGTGTTTTAGCTCCATCACTTTAGTCCTGTCTATAGAACGTTTGCGACCAAATTTTACGCCTTTGGCCATTGCATCTAAACGCCCCTCGTTCGTCCTTTCAAGAATTCGTTCTCTTTCAGCATCGGCTACGGCACTTAGGATAGTGACAACCATTTTCCCCATTGAACCTTCAGTGCTTAATCCTTCTTTAATAAAACGGATATAGACACCTTGTTGGGAAAAATCCTTTATCAATTTAATCATCTCAGCAGTATCACTACCAAGTCTGTCTAATCGAGTTACTAATACCAAGTCACCTTCTTCAACCTTTATGCGAAGCAAATTCAAACCTTCACGATCTAAATCTGCGCGACTTCCAATATCGGTAAATATTCTTGAGCTTTTTACACCTTCTTTTAATAGGGCTTCTTTTTGGGCAACAAGTGACTGTTGACTGGTTGATACGCGAGCGTATCCAAATTTTCTCATACTTATTGTCTACTAAATCGAATTATAGAATATGTGTCCACTAAATAATAATATACGAAATAATAGACATTAGAAAGATGGCTTGCTAAACTGTACATTATGTTATGATATATTAGACGTTCAGATTTGTTTTAGATAAGGATAAATTATGACCAGCGATGCAAAACTACCAATTCCTAACCATTTGCGTGCACCAACAAAAGGTTTACACGGTAAATATTCGATTGAGCGAGCCGATGGAAAAGCCTTGCCTGATACGTTTGAAGCATTTGTGTTACGTTTAGACTCTGGTGCAGAGCCTAATCACCTAAAAGCTTGCAGAGCGGCAATACTGACCTACGCGAATGAGATTGAAGCGCATTTGCCAGAACTGGCAAAGGACATCAGAGATAAGTGGGGGAGAAATGACTTCAGACAAAGAGCGATATCGTGAAGAGAGAAAAAAGGACGCTCTGTTGTACATCACCATGTTAGTTGTCATTTCTGGAGGGTTTTATTTATTTCCAATGTTTAGCCCAGAATCACTTATTCCAACCATAGTGTTGACAGTATGGGGGTTAGGAATAGCGCGTCGTGGTTACTTATATGGAGCACATTTAGAAAAAATTGAGCCAGAGCTTAAACAAATGGTTGCTAATGGTATGAGTGAGCATGATGCTATGTTGAAGTTGGGGTGTGACAAGTATCATTACAAGCCGTTTTGGGCGATAAAATAGATATGGAGAAGTAGGTACGTTATGCAAGTCATCAAAGGATACTCATTTGAATTTAAAGACCTGTGCGGAACCCTGTATAACTTCCAGTGCAATGAAAAGGATAAGTATTATATATCGACCAATAACGGCCAGTTGCATCGAAGAAAATAATTGAAACTTTCAGAGTTACATCAACTCATCTACGTCGAGGTCAGTAAAATTAAATAAAGTGGGCCTAACCCGATGAAATCAGTCCCAGTGTCAATCAATGTGGTCTCATTCTTAACTAATGTGAACCATCGCCATAGGATAGAGTCAATGATTGTGGGTCAGGAAGTGCGGATAAAATCGGGTCAGACAGGATAATAAGTCGGGCCGCTACAAATAGCTGTTCCTAAGTGTAGATCACCCCATAGAGGGAAGTCAGTGTGATTTCTGCGATCAGATCAATCGCCAAAAAGAAATTACCGAGAACCACACTGAGCATGAACAGAATAGCATTGATTGACCGGGCTGAGCGACGCCGTTTAGAAAAAATCGTTCAACGCAGTAAGGATAAACGCTTTAGTCGTCGGGCAAATGCTGTGCTTTTGGTTCACAAGGGCCAGTCCCGTAAGCACGTTGCGTTATTGCTGAGTGCAGCACGTTCATCGGTCAGTCGCTGGTGCAAGTGGTATGAAGAATCAGGAATAGACGGTTTAAAAGATGCTGAGCATGGCAAACCGGCTTATTTGCCGGGTGACATCATAGTGCAGTTACTCTTCTTGCTGATTCCATGGACACCACAAGATCTCGGTTATCAGCGTAGCCGATGGAGTTCGGAATTACTGGCGAAGGTCATTCAGGAGAATACTGGGATCCGTGTACACAGCTCGACTTTACGGCGGTGGATGCCAGAACTCGGTATTGTTTGGCGTAGAGCAGCCCCTACTTTGCGGATAAGAGATCCACACAAGGAAGAGAAACTGGCAGCGATTAAAGCCGCGCTTGAGAAGTGTTGTGCCGAACATCCGGTGTTTTACGAGGATGAGGTGGATATTCATCTGAATCCCAAAATAGGTGCGGATTGGGGGTTCAGAGGAAAGCAGCGGTTAGTTCCAACGCCAGGACAAAATGAAAAATACTATCTGGCCGGCGCGTTAAATGCCGGCACAGGCAAAGTGCTTTACGTGGGGCGACACTCAAAATGCTCTGAGATATTTATCCGGCTAATGGAGCATTTAAGAAAAACGTACCGGAAAGCAAAAACCATCACGCTGATTGTGGACAATTACATTATTCGTAAAAGCAAAAAGACGCAGGCATGGCTGAAGCAGAATCCCAAATTTACCTTGCTGTTCCAGCCAGTCTACAGCCCTTGGGTCAATAAAATTGAAAAGTTGTGGCATGCGTTGCATGAAACTGTAACCCGCAATCACAGGTGCACTGAAATGTGGGAATTGCTACAACGAGTACGGCGCTTTATGGAAGCTGCATCGCCATTTCCAGGCAACCAGCATGGGATCGCAAAGATGAAGCAGACTTAGGATCAGTTATTTAGGTATGGACGTAATACAATTATTTGTTCTTGCAGGTACAGCTGTGGCATTGTTAATTATATACATAGGTTTTTCATGGGTCTCTGGCCATAGCAAACCTTCGAAAAAAAATAATAGATAGTTATAAGTACTGAAGTTAAGGCTGTATGGAAACTCTTTACATTATTACCTTCATATAATTGTTTGTTGTCGCCTGCGTGAAAGTTTCTGCTCACATATCCTACCGAAAACTGGGGCCGTCACGTAAGGGCAAAGCAAAAAGCTATCTCTTCATAAAAAATGCTAGCTTGATAGCAGTATAGAAGAATAGAAAAATTTAAAATTGAAGCGGTCAACTAAGTCGTTGAGCTTGTATGCTTGGGTTAGTAGTGAGGATTTGACTAGCTATTCTCCCGTTGTTTATCTTCTTCTGTTATAGATCTCATGTAGAGGTTTATAGTCTCACTCAAACACTCCCACGCATGCCCTTGTCTATTTGCTTTGCGTTTTTGCGGCACATGCTCGCTTAACGGACAAATTGTGGGGACATCCTCGTAATTACACAAAATAACGGGCTGTGCGGCATTGATGGTATTTACCAGCGGCTTACCCCGTGCTGCCTCGTAATACAGCGACAAATTCACCGATGCATTGCGAGTTTTACGGACATAAAACCGGTGACTATGTTGCGTCTCATCGATGCGCGTTGAGAGCGCCTTAAGCTGCTTAAGGTTGAGGCTAGAGTTACAGTTGTAAAGGTAGTGTTTGGCTCTATCAGGCAAAAAACGTTGGTCAGCGTTCTTGTAAGCCCAATAAAAGTTCACGCTTTTAAGCGCGGTGTCCGTATCAGGGCGACAGTTAATGACATCGATATGACGATACAGCTGATAGGAGATAATTTCGGCGTAACGGTGTTGATGTAAGAACTCGTGCTTCTGCAAATGATTGCGTCCGTGTGAACCATCCGGCTTTCTATCCTGCACGCGGTGTTTGATAGCCGTCTTCGTACTGTTAACGGCGATAATGGTATTAATGACGTCGTTATGGTTCTCAAGCAACAAAATGCCAGGGTACTTGCCCGCCACCCGGCCTGAAATATTATGAGAAGGACGATGGAAGCACTTTAAGGCATTAAGGCAACGCAGTTGCGCTTAGACGTTGAACATATCGCGGTGACCTAACATCAATTCACCGGCAGGGAAGGCTCTAAAATCCTCTTTGGTATACAGATAAACGCCCTGATGAATGTACTTATTGGTGCCGGCGCCGTAATAGTAACAGCATTACACCCACAGCCAGAATAATACCCTTTTGGGGCTCTGGAACTGAAACATTGGATTGTTCTGGCGTGACGGTTCTAGAGACTATGGGGCTTTCAAAATTAACAGTCAGTTGCGAACTTTCATTGAGGTAAAAAATAACGCAACTTGTTTGTTGGCTAGTACTGTCTTCAAATAAAAATAAGTAATAATCCCTCTCTATTGTAAATAAATCGACATTAGGGGTTGTCAATGTATAAGCGCTGGAGAGATATTAAACGCCGTTAAATCAAAATAATTATCACCCCTAAGGCCTGTTGATCTTTCGTGATTAGTTTTTGACCGGCATGGTAAAGCGCTATAATTCGTTTCGCCAAAAATAAATTAACAACTCAATACCATGCCAAGACTAATGCTAACTGATAAGCGGTGGCAAAAGCTACTTCAAGTAATGAAGAGCACTGGCCGCATTTACAATAAACCAGAACACAGAATGACCTTTGAAGGAATACTTTACCGCCTGAGAACTGGTATCCCTTGGCGAGATTTACCCACAGAGTTTGGTGGCTGGAGTGCCATTTATCGACGCTTCAATTTGTGGTCAAAGAAAGGTCTATTAAATATGTTATTCAATGAGTTAGCAAAACTTGCTGATTATGAGTGGGTCTTTGCGGACGGTTCAATTGTTAAAGCCCATCAGCATAGTACAGGTGCTGCGACATCAGATAATGAATGCATAGGTAAGAGCCGAGGTGGTAATTCTACGAAAATCCATTTGGCTGTGGATAGTGGCGGACTTCCTATATATTTTGAGCTATCGGAAGGCCAAAGAAACGACATTACTCGTGCTCAAAGTTTGGTTGACCATTTGCAAGAAATAAATATTTTCGTCAGCGACAAAGGGTACGATAGTGATTCTTTGCGGGAATATATTGAAGCCAAGGGAGGCACTTCTGTCATACCGAAACGCAATTATGGCCAAGATATAGACAAAAACAGTGTCGATTGGTGCCTTTATAAATATAGGCACTTAGTTGAAAAATGCATTCGCACGAATTAAACATTATCGTTCAATATCAACTAGGTATGAAAAATTGGCGAGGAATTATGCCAGTATGGTGTCACTGGCATTTTCAATGATGTGGCTACCGATGTACTGCTGAGTGAAATATGTACAGCAAAGATCAACAGCCCCTAGAGAGTCCGTATCGAGGCTCAAATGTGTCGTTGCCATCGCCGGACTGCCCTACTCTATTCTCACCATCGAGGCAAAATACGCTATTTTGCGCAGTGTCTCATATTGATTATTGGCTTAAAACACACATAAGAGCCTAACAATTGTTTTACTAAACACAAGTTTCGAGTGGCTATTAATCTCGAATCAAGGTAATAAGTACACAACACTTAATTGAACAGGTAGAAGAGAGCGACTGCCTGTTGGTTGAACTTTGTAGTGGCGAAAAACAGGAGTTGTTACTAAGAAATATAAGCACTTAAACGAGGGACAACGATTTAATAAAGATGTCTACTTAAGAGAGGATTTAAGTTGCTGAGGAATTAGAAGTCGTTTGAAATATAGTCACAATACGATTCGCCGATAGGTTTGACGAAAAAAATCTATAGTACGCAATACCTGCCGGATGTTTGCGTACTACAAAGCGACCAAGCTTAGAATAGATGCTGCATAATATTGTATATCAGCACTCACCATTGCCTTCGCTAAGTCTGTCGTGAATGAAAAATGGAGGCCAAAATAAAACTGGCTCGCGGTATTCTTAAGTACCCTTAAGGCAGCTACACGAAGCGTCTGATTATCCCTAATCGCATTAACATCAAGCGTCGCCCCGCTACAGTGAACAAGAAGAAACTGTTCGGCGATTGCTAAGTCGGTACGCTTTTAGGTAAGCAAGGAGCAAGCATATTAGTCAGTCTTGTCGAACGGACAAGTAAGCTGTTTTTGATAATAAAAGAACCAATGAAAAGCGCATATTATAGAAAAGCCCCAGCCATGTTCACACATTCATAGTGGATAATGGTAGTGAGTTTTCCGATCATGAAATAGTGGCAGAAAATTACAAAACGGGCGTTTACTTCGCGAATTTTTACTCATCATGGGAGCGAGGACTAAATGAAAACGTCAAAGGTTTAATGATAAAACAGGAAAGTGCTTCGGCTTTAAGCAGCTCATTGTAGTGTACAGTGAATTACAAAAAAGCAGGTTAACTTAACGGGCGGAGCACCTAGGAAACGAATTCCCGCATCAAATATAAGCCAAATTGTTACGTAAGTTTTATCGGCGATGTATCACTAAACGGCCTTAAAAAAATTATAAATTTGTACCAAGGAGAACAGTGCCAAAATCAATATTTTTACGTCGTTTTTTGAAAAAAATATCGTAAAAAAGGCTGTGGAGAGCAATACGGAAAGGTTAGAAAATGATATTTTTAGATTAACATCTCACACTCAATTCCGTTATATAATACGTAGTCTTATATACATCAGAAAACACTTAAATTTTCGCATTTTTTGAATAAATATTACTCTTTCAACATTTTGCTCGTACCGAGATGAATAAGGAAAGCAACTTCCTGATTAAAACAATGTCTAGAGCGTTACTTCTTGTTCCATTCAGACATACTTTTTGATCGTACCCCCCACGTTACTTCTTAAAAATAAAATAAAAAGGAACGCTTTTTTTTGGGGTACAGAGAACGGTACAGAGAACGCTCTTAAAAAAGTCCAAAAATGTAGTTATGCTTAATTTTTGTACGACCGCGCTATAGAATCTAAACTTTGCAAAATGATAATTTTATTCACAATAACTGAGGCAAAGACCTGTCTATATTTACCACTGAAAAAGCCTTTGTACCTAAGCCTTTTTAAAAGAAGTCGGCGACTATACCTTTATCCATTTACTCATCGTTCTTAAGGAAAATTTTTCACGGTCTTTTTGGATGCATAAAATGACTGAGAGATATAAAATAAGAACTGCAAAAACATTATTGGGTACTTGGTTCAGAAATTGGCTGGCCAGCGGCCATGTCAATTTCTATCCATTGCAACGAAGGCAATTAAAGGTATAAAGAAGATAACTTTTTGTGTTTTCAAAGTGATTTCTGATTGTATAAGATGTTAAGGTGAAATTGTAAAATACCGCTTCGTCAATCATCTCAGCATCTGCTTCTGAAATTTGGAGAGCCCTCTATTTATTCGCTCCGCCAGTGCCGCACTTAAAACTTTTGAACCCGCCGGATATTGATAGGTCACTAACATTTCCCCATCTATAAAAATAGCTTCAAGACCAGTCTTCACATTGTAAGTTTCCGCTATGTTGTGAGGCTTACCACCTTTAAGTGTTGGCCTACCAGATTTCCCGTCCAAAGGAAGTTTAAGCTCATGATTACCTTGGCCAACAATATACAGCCTAAAACTCAATGACTCTTTGTAATCTCCAGCAGGACGAAGTATTGACTTGCCTCGATCATTTTGGAAACTAAGCAAAATTCTGTTCTCTTTATCGCTTTGGTCTTTTCGAAATATTTCATCAATCCCACTAGCGGCCGCTAGAGCAGTAATCGATTCGGTACGCAGTAGCGAACCCAATAATGATTTGTTAACGCTGGTGGGTATTATCGCAGGTCACAACATTCAGGCTGAAGAGCTGCTTATCGCGATTAGAAATGAACTAATAGCAGCATCAAATTCCTAAACCCGGCATTAAGCACCTCCGATAACAGGTGCTTTAGTCCCCCCTGCCTCTCAGTTGTATCACAACGTTTCGCTTTGTTTACCTCCAGAACCGCCGAATAACGGTGTGGAGGTAACGCCCTTTCTTTCTTGCCGCGTTCTCAAATATTCTTTATATAGAATAAAAAATAATATTCCTTTTAGAGAATATTGAAAAATATGCAATATAAGGTATATTTATAAATATACTTCTTATGGAATATATTGAGTTAACAATGAGAATTAAGACCCCAAAAGACGTAGGTCACTACATAGCATCTACACGCAAGGCGCTAGGGTGGTCTCAAACAGACTTGGCCACTAAAATTGGTAAAGACCAGCGCTTTGTATCGAGATTAGAGAATGACCCCACCAGCGTGTCATTTGGTACTGTGCTGATGGTTCTAAACGTTCTCAATATCGATATCGATATGACAAACCAAAACACTCATAAAACAGATGGGACAGCAGCAGTAGCTGGTGGACAGCGTATTCCCCAGAACGCCCCAAAAGACGTTAAAAGCCCATTAAGAAGAGTGAAATCAGGTAAGTTTGTCAGTAAGCCAACGAGAACGCCGGTGGTTGTTAGTAAGAATAAAGCTAAGGAATAGTTATGGCTAAGAGGAGAAAAACTAACAATCTCTCAGTGGCCATCAATGGCCGGCACGTAGGTACATTCGAGCGCTCTGGTGCCACGCATGCATTTACTTACGACGATGAGTGGCTATCCGCAGAATACGCACACCCAATTAGTTTATCGATGCCGCTTACCAAAAAGAGACACACCGGTGACCTGGTGCGCTTTTACTTCGACAACCTACTGCCGGACGACATTGAGATTCGTAAGTTAATTGTTGACCGTGTTGGCGCCTACTCTACAGACACAATGGATTTGTTGAGTGAGATTGGCCGTGATTGCGTTGGCTCTCTTTCTTTAACAGCGGAACCCGTCGATGGGATCGACGAATTGAAGCTTGAGGCAATGAGTCATGCCGATATCGAAGCGCACCTTAGGAATACAGTAAGACGTAAAACACTAGGTATGGATGATGATGACGTATTCAGAATATCCCTTGCAGGTGCACAAGAGAAAACCGCGCTGACACTTCATGAAGGAAAATGGCATCGCCCTCTAGGTACCACTCCAACAACCCATATATTCAAACTGCCAATCCATGATTTAGAAAACGGGCTAAAGCTAACAAACAGTGTAGATAATGAATGGTTCTGCCTGAGATTTATGCGTTACTTGGGATTCAACGTTGCACAAGCGGATATACGCACTTTCGGTGACCAAAAAGCGCTGGTGGTTGAACGGTTTGATAGGCAGCAAGGTGAGGACGGCCTAATATACCGACTTACTCAAGAAGACATGTGCCAAGCGCTTGGTAGGGCTGGCCAGTCAAAGTATGAAGCAAATGGAGGTCCGGGTGCGAGTGAGATAGCCAATCTGCTTCGCTTTAGTACTGATAGCGAAAATGACATGTATCAGTTCTTTCTTGCGCAATATGTATTTTGGCTGTTAATGGGTATTGATGGCCACGCAAAGAACTTCAGTGTTTACCTTGACCATACTGGCCATTGGCTCACCCCGCTTTACGACGTGATTTCAGCGCATCCATTCAGAAATCAATTCAGACGCAAGGAACTGCGGATGGCCATGAAGGTAATGTCTAAAAATAATCATTACATCTGGGCAGACATTCAAATGAGACATTGGAAGTCACATGCAGCTAAGACGTTCTTAAATGATGAGTTGGCTATGGGTTACATTGAAGCACTTAACGCGGATGTTGATGTTGCTTTGAGTAAAACCTTTGCTGATGCTTCTGAAGACTTCGACAAAAAGACTGGGGATCTGATAGCTGAAGGCGTGTTGTCCAAAGTGAGAATATAAAAATGGGGGCTATCCGGCCCCCACTAATGCAGTATCCTACTAGCTCTTACGCTTTATAGGGATACGCCACGCTTTATACCCATAATCATGAGCATCTAACATCTCTGTACTGTTTTTCTTGCGTCTAAAGCGACAAAACACGTAGTTACCTTCAATGTAATTACCACTCATAGCTCGAACCCTCCAGTAACGGTGGGTTTGTCACACACCAAAGGTTCAAACTCAGAATGTGTACAGATGTTGCCATATTTATGAGGACATGGCGTGTCCTTAAATCTTAATAAAGCCATTATTTAGCTCCTAACTTAAAGTAATTAGGAACTCATTGAAATCCTTATTAAAGCCGCCAGGGCCTGCAAAAGGTTCTATAAATATGTAATGTTGAAGTACAAATTTACTTGTTAACTCTCTTGATTTTTTATAGCCATTTACGATACTTTGAGCATGAAGATGTCCAATGCCGATTGATAATCTTCATGGGTCCATTTACTAAACAATGAGTCCCGATTCAGAGAGGCCAGTTGCCGCTGGCCTTTCGGTTCCCAACCCTAGAAAGCCACAGCGCTTACACCCTGTACGAATTTCCAGCGTCAAAAACAAGATAGTGAGGTTTTTGTCTTAATGCAACCCAATACCTGGTGGTATTTTGAGCACTCAAACTGGCATGAAATTTATGTTAGTAACAACTAACTTATTAGCGTTATACAAGCGTAAAATGCCCGGAATGCAAGCACTTATAGTTATTTCTAGGACATAAAAATAAATTTATTCTTAAAAAAGCGTTTTTATAAAAACACGACATATGGTGTTCAAAATTTAAGTAAAACAGCACATGTAGTGTTAAAGCTGATGAAATCACGTTGAGTTCATAAGTGTAAAAGTAACCGGCTTAGTGGGTGGATGGGCTTTACAAGAATCAACAATACACCATAATGTCGATAACAATATCCCAAGATGTAAGTTATACCCAACGCGTTCTATAGAATAAAAGAAGGTGAGTTTGTTAGACAGCTGGAAACTCAATAGAATAAAAGAAGGTGAGTTTGTTAGACAGCTGGAAACTCAATCCATCACAAAGGTTATAGCTCAAGAAAGCCCAACCGAACCTCAGAAGTTTTTTGTCGTGGCCATCAATGCCAATACAGAAATAGCTTATGTAATGCGCCATGGGCGCTCAGACGAACCTAGAACATGGCGACTCGACAACTTGGCTAGGTTTTTACGTAAGAACGGCGTAGCATCATTTGAGACGCTTTTTGAGGCGTAAAGTCATAGCCGAGATTTTGTTTTGCAGCATGCCCACTTTTATAAAGTCGATAAGACATCACTGGCAGAGTAGTTAGAAATGTCTATTATGCAGTAACAGCATTAGAAAGTGGAAAACGTAGGAGTTGTTTTGAAAAAAGGACTTGATAGGCTGAGAGCGCTCAATGAGCAAATGTTGAAAGAAGCACAAAAGCGTCGAGATAAAGAGCCAGAGCGGATAATTGAAGAGCTTTCTGGAGTACCACCTTTTGCCTTTGGCCAAGATAAACAGTACACGCACGACGGCGTGGACAAAAGCACCCTGCGAACGGTATCGACCATCTGTACTACTAAAAGAATCTACGTACTGAGTTCACCTGGCGCTGCGGATGCTCTAAGAGCAGTTATTTTAGAAAGAATCTGGGAGTATGAAAAGCAAGATGAAACCCAATAAGCAGGAACTTGAGTTAATCGTAGGCCATGCTAGCAATGCCCACCCTCTAGGCATGCTAGCTAACATAATTTTTATTGGGGTCTTGGGAGCAGCGTTGTTTGGCCTGTTATTTAAAGGCAAGGCGATGATAGGCGTTGCCTTATTTGTAGTAGCCGGTTTTGCCTGTCGCCAATTAATATTTTTTCTTCTTAAGTTACACCTCAAGAAAAAGTATTGGTCAGAGTAAGCTAGTAACATTAAGAAGTAAGGCCTCGAACAAAATGGATATAGTATGGCCATCTCCTTCGAGCCTTCTAAAGCTTATTTAACCCGTTTCACTGCTGTTTTAATCTTCTCTAGTATCAAAAACAAAGCGTTCTTTATAGGCGTTTGAATATTCAATCACTAAATCATATTCATCAAATGTCGCCTCAATATCCTGTTTGAGATATTCTCTTCCCTGCCCTACATCCAGAGAAAATAGAGTAAGCTTTTCGTTTACAACCAAAGATGCTCCTTTAGCAAGCCAGTGCGTCGAACTATGAACAATGTTCACTTTAGAGCGTCGCGCTACTAGTTGAGGGACATCGGTATCCTTATCTACTTTCTTCCCGTTATGGAGAACCGTCAATGAACTGATAAAGGCCAGCCCAATTCCATTATTAGCTATATTAAAATGCAGCGAAATCACACCATTATTCACACTTGTAAGAGTGACGTGGTCAACCAAATTCACACAACTCAGTTAAGCCGCTTTTCCTAAATTAGCCATATCAGCCTCATATTGGTTTAGACTTTTGCAATCCAGATATGAGTGCATTCTTTGACTGTTATAAAACATAGTAATGTATTGCAGGATATCCTGCTGAGCAGCATGGCGGCTTTGGTAGTGACGCCATTGCACTCGCTCTTGTTTTACTGTACCGAAGAAGCTCTCCACAACGGCATTGTCCCAACAATCACCTTTCCTGCTCACGCTGCCTGTTACCTTGTACCGCGTCAGAAGTCTTCTAAATTGGCGTCTGGTGTATTGTGAACCACGATCTGAATGATGTATCAGACCTGCCTTGGGTTTACGTTGCCATACAGCCATTGTTAACGCATTACACACAAGCTGAGCATTCATCACTCCAGCCCACGACTTTGCGTGAGAACAGATCAATGACAACGGCCAGATACAGCCAGCCTTCCTGCGTCTAGATATAAGTAATGTCAGAGACATATGCCTGATCTAGTTTTTGCGCATCAAAGTCACGTGACAGCACGTTATTGAAGACAGGTTGTTGATGGTCACTGTTAGTCGTTACTTTGTATTTTCTACGCCGTATTACGCTCACGCCGGCTTCCGTCATCAAGGCTCTCGTACGCTGTTTTACAACCGGGTAACCGAGCGAATTCAGTGCACGTTTCATTCGCCTTACGCCATAGGTAAAGTCACTGGAATCTGCTATTATTTCAACCCACTCAATTAGCTCATCATGTTGTGGTTCGGGTTCAAGTTGTTCATTTCGTCGCACGGCACTGTAATAGTTATGGCGACTGACCCCCAGAACCTGACACATCAGACTAATCGGCCAGATCTTCTTTTGTTGGGTTACGAAACCGTATTTCACTTGGTTTCTTTGGCAAAGAAGATCGTCGCCTTTTTTAGGATCTCTTTCTCCATTTTTAGGCGCTTATTTTCTTCTCGCAACCGCCGAATTTCTTCCTGTTTCGGCGTCAACTTACCGTTGCCACGAAATGCATGAGCACCTTCCGACTCCTGCTCTTTAAGCCAGCGGCCTAGCATATTGGCGCTAATGCCAAGGCTACGAGCTGCCTCAGCGATCTTGTAATTTTGTTCTGTAACCAGACTTACGGCATCCAGTTTGAATTCTTTTGAGTAGCTTTTTCGCGATTTCATATACACTCCAGTTGAGATTATTATCTTTTAACTGATTGTGTGAATCTATTCGAGAACGTCACGTACGCGTGTTAGAACAGCTTAAGTCTGAGTGAGGGTTACCAATGGATAATGGACCAGAGCTAATTTCGGCGACGCTGACGGATTGGTGTGAATCCAATAATATTGAACTGGTATATATACAGCTAGGTAAACCGCAGTAAAATGGTTTCGTAGAGCGCTTTAGTGGTTTATTCCGCAGATAGTTTCTTGATGCTTACTTGTTTGAAAATCTTAATCAGGTAAGAGAAATGGTTTGTTCTGGCGACTGAATTATGACGAAGAAAAAACACATGAATTTCATGTTGATATAATCTAACTATAATCATAGTTCGATTAAAAAAATTTGTGAGTGGGTTAATCCCCCCTATCCTCTTCTTTCTTTTTCTATCTTATTCTAATGTGGTTACTTTTGGCACGTTCCGAACGTGGTTGGAATTTTAAGCATATCTATGGAGAATTTCGATTGTGGATGGAGCTAGTTTTATCCATCTGCGTATGGATGGCACCACTTGTGTTTAGCGCGGGCTCCATAGCTTTCGCTTGTCTCTTATTTTTATTATTTTATCGTGTATGGTTAAAAACTTGAGCGTTCGCTTTGTTGAATTGTATAAATTGCAGACTAATCTGAATTTTAGGCACGAGAAAACTCCAGAACAGTGTCTGGATTCCAAACAGTTGTTTTTTTGTCAGTGGTTTTGTGCTTTTTTCATTGCTGCAAGGTAGGACGCGTGTTCCGCTGGCGTAGCATGCTTACCCGGCCTATTTAGTCCCATTGGCTTATTTATTGAATTGAGAGTAACGCCAACAGTTTTTTGTCTCACGTCAAAAAGTCGAGATTTTAGCTGCTTGTACCCTTCCCTGACCCGCTCAGCTAATCTAACTTGTAAAAAAGCGATTCGTTTGCCCTCAAGCTTGAGTGTTACTAGCCCGAGTTCGACAAGTGTATTCACTACCCGCCTTACGGTATTCCTTGACCACTGCATCATTGCTGATAAGTAAGGTACGCTTAGTGACAAGGTCGATTTATCAAATTTGTCTCTGAATTTGATCTTATTGTGAAGGTACCCATGCAAAACTAGCGTTTTATGAAGGTGCCGAGATTGATTGCGCTTCCACTTTTCCCCTTTTTTAGAGGCTTGCAGCGCGTTAACATAAACTTTGAAAAATACATTTTTCAAATTTGGCTTTTTATGTTTACTACTTTTTCTTAGAAAATTTAAGATTTCTGACAATTCAGATGAGAATTCCTGAGCATACTTATGAGTACCAAGTACTAAATAATGTGATATGTCGTCAAAGTAGTTATAACGAAGAGCCTTATTTTTGTCGTCAGGTTTTTCAGCACGTGCTAAAAAGTTCTTCTCGACAAGCTTATCTATTGTTGACCTTATTGTGTTCGCGGAGTATCCAAGATTGTTACAAAGACTTGCTGTGCTACGTTTAAATACTTGTCCCTTTTGTTTATCACAAGCAAAATAAGTAACAAAAGAGAAAACATATGATTCTGTTTCGTTGAGGTGTTCAAAAAGTCCCGTGCTCATGAACACAAATTCTGTGTTTGTTCTCATGTTTTTACCAACAAATCGAGTTATTGTTGATAAAAAACGCCCTAACAGTTGACGTGATCGATCAATCCGCTAGAATTGGATGTGTAACTAGTTCCAAAAAGTTACATCCTAAGACCCGTGCAGTGCGCCAACACTTCACGGGTTTTGTCTTTTCAGCGCTTCTTATCTTCCCAAATAATTTATGTTGCTCTTCAGTGAGCAAGTTAAAGATTCAATATAAGTAAGAGAATGTCTTTAACAGATGTAATCTTTATACGAATGGTTTTAGAGATCAAGTTGGATCGTGATCTATTTTGGATCTTTTATAGATTCGATCCGAATCCTAATCTATTGATTTTCATTACTATAGATTCGATCCGGAAAGTTTTTATCATTAAATTATAAGCTAGCCCTGACTTTTGAAGTGGCTCAAAATATGTAACGCGGACATATCTCGTCTAAAAGCTATAACTGACGAGCCATGTTCTGGTGAATAACCAATATTGATCAGGTAACCTTGAACTGTGGCCCGACCGTATTCGACTACCAATTCACCTTTTCTTGGCTCAGACAAGTGGCACGTCTCAATGATTCTAACAATTTTATTTTTGACAACGTTGTGTATTTTAGCTTTATATTCGGGATCTGCATTCGTGAGTACCATGTTTGAAAACTTGCGCTTAAATTCACTAAGACTAGTCGAAGGAGCTACTGACTCACGAAGCTCGTTCCATGTATACATCTGCTGTGCCTGACGTCCGGTAATGAGATGTTCCCTCGCCCATAGACCAAACAGAATTTCAATCTCATTTTTTGTTGCGAAAATATCACTGTCTATTAACAACATTTCGTTAAGAGATTTTTCAGCTCTCACGGCTGCTATAATATTTTTTACTGTCGATCGCGGAAACTGAACAACTGCAGCTTTCTTTTCTATCTTTTTTTCATCTTCATAGGTAACAAGGGCCTCAAGCCTGAAAAGCTTGTAGTACATCTCAATGTCTTTAATTGTACTGTGGTCTTGTCCATATAAATCGCGCATATCAAACGTGGTTGCTGATATTCGCTGCAAAGATTGAATAGCATTATTCATATAACCACCAGCTGATGCATCTGAAAGCGAAATATCCTTCGCCATTGATATAAGAGGCTCCAGTGGTAGTGTAAATGTTTCTCCAATGGTATCGGCCTGTTCAACTCGTTCAGAAATATGATTTATAAGCCAGGTAATAGCGCCTGCGTAGTAGCTCATATCAGGGAGATAGATAAGCCTCCCCTCTTCTGCGCGTGAGGTAATGGAAATTGGTTTTACTCTTCCATCTACTTTTAGTTTAACGTTGATCGTACCTGCCTTATCTTTACGATTAGTTCGCATGGCTTTGACTAGATATCTAACAATTTGTAGCTCAAGGAAACGCGTTTTATCGTCATATCGGTCAATATCTATAGTTTCAACGGTATTAGATGACACCAACTGATAACTATCTCCGTCCGGTACTGATGAATAGTCTGCCGCTGCTACGGTCTGCCCTTTAGGTATCACTAATGTAAAAATTTTTCCTCTACGACGTCGTATTGGATCAGTCGTAATGAACTCACTTTTTATAAGGTTTGCTTTTTCAAGGATTACCAGATGATGTCGAATATTTGATACTTTTCGATTTATACGTTCAGCGATATATTGGAAACTTGCAATGCGTTCTTCGATATCTTGTATTGCAATAAAGATGTCAGAAATCACTGCTACTGTGATTGGTGAAATAGATAATGCACCACATAAGCGGAGGTAAAGTTTTAAATCGAGAGATTCAGGGGCGTCAACCAGAGGCGCTTTAAATCCATATTTTTCTGACAAGTCAAAAAGCTCTCGCACAATAATTTTCCCCGTTATTATAGATTGCAGTTATTTCGTTGATTCGATCCTGAGATTACCCAACTATCTTAATCAAGTCCATTTTTAAGGTTGTATTCAAATGTATGTTCAAAGGAAGTAAAATCTTCAATAGGTTCAGGTGAACCTGATATGAATTTTTATCTCGCAAGAGCTTGCCAGTAAAGGCTTTCAAGAAGTTTTCAATTAACAAATTAAATACTGAATTTAGTAGATTTTTTGTCATTAAAATACTGATTTTCTGTGATGATGCGTCAAGAATAATTACAAACTTTTTATCCTCTATTTATCTATCGAATACGTTTTTTTACTTAAAATCTTTTATATTGGGTTCATGTGAACCTGATAGGTATAAACACCTCTCAACCCCCGACCATTAAAGGCTTTCAGTTAGGTATTAATTATTGAACGAAATAACCTAAACATCCTTTTTAAATAGATTTTTAAAGATTCGATCCGAGACATTAAAAGATTAGGATGTCAGACTAAAGTTATGTGCTGATACAAGGTAAAGACGATGAATACAGACGAAATGTACAATGGGCTGCGCGTGCTTTCTAGTTACCATAGAAAAGGAGGCGTTGGAAAAACGTTTCTTGCATCAACAATAGCATATCTGTTAGCAACCGGCGGCCCAGATGGAAATGGGATAAAGCGTCGTGTTTTGGTACTGGATTATGATTCACAGCAAGATTCGTCTAAAGCATTCTTAAAAATGGATGCTATTCCAGGTGATGATGAATACGCTGCTCCCCTACACCCAGAATTAGAAGAGATTGATGATCCAGAATGGAGTGGTCGAAATACTTCTACTGATATTTTGTTTGACTCACCAGTATATGAATACCCGACAGCTTTTGAGAACATCAAAGTGTTACCATCCGAAGGTAATGTTGATCGTGTGCTAGCTCTGACACCGCAAGCGGACAGACTGGTTTCAAAAATTTCGACACATATGCACGATTGGTTTTCAATTCCAGAATTGGCCGAAGATTACGACATTGTTATTGTTGATAACCCGCCAAGTAAGTCACCTGTTAGTGCTGGTATGTTGGGTGCTGCTACTCATGTGATAATTCCAACTGAGCCTGAATACGACTCTATAGATGGTGTACCTATGTTGCTTAATCGCGTAGACCGAATTAATGAAGACCGACAAAGAGCACCACTGAAGATTGTCGGTGTTGTTCCAAATAAAGTTCCAAGCAAATCACGTCTTACTCAGAAAGATGAAGTGGCACTTGCTAAACTTTATGACAAAAATGGTCCTACTGGAAAATATATGACGCGCTTTTGGCTTCAGCAACGTAATTGCTATCGCGTTATGGAACGTCCATCTGTTGATGAGTCACATTTTAATTATGTACATAATCACCACGCGCAAAAAGAAATGCAGAAGCTTTATGAACTGATTGAAGGCAGTTTATGGGGGAATGAATAATGAACAGTCCTAAAAAGGCAAGACGTAGAACAGTCGGAAAAGTTAATTCTCAAGAAGATTTAATAAGCCAATTTGAGTCAGGTGAAGGCGTATCTAAAAAATCTCAACAGATGTTGGATGACCTCAAAGCAAGGGACAAATCCAAGGAAAGCGAAGTACATGACGATCCTATCTTCAAGACGTCCTCTGAATTAGATAGAGTGCTGGTGGATTATATACAACCGCAGTCAGATAATTCCCGATACTTACCTGTTACGTTTGCACAAAAATCAGATGATGAGTCCATCGCAGCTTTGAGCAATTGTGTTGTCTGTGAAAAGGGGGTGCTTGAGAACCGATTATCAAAAGATAACCCTCGTTATGACGCCGTCAGTTTAGAAATAGAAGAAATAAAAAATTTAGCTGAGACCTTAAAGCACAGTGAACTAGTTCATCCAATTTCTGTGTGGAGAAAAAATATGACTGACTATCCTATTGTAGCTGGTCATAGACGTTTCTATGCAATTCGTTTTCTTTATGGTGGTTTGATAAAGGTTAAAGTCAAAATCTATGCTGAAAAACCACGAAACCTTAATGTGCTCCGTCACATTGAGAATTTCTCCCGCTCTGATCTGACTCCACCTGACGCGCTAAACAGTTATGCAAAAGCAGTTCGCGAACTTGAAAGTTTAGAAGGAGCAAAGATGCAGACCGAACGAACTTCTTTGGTAACGTCATATTTAGGCATTAGTCGTCCTTCCTATTATCGATACGATAAGCTTTATGAGCATTTTGAAATTGTTTATAAACTACTTGAAAACAAAGTTGTAACAAGTCTTATAGCGCTATATGAAGAGATTAAGAAAGCGGAAAAATATAACGATGTCGAGCGATACCTAAATAGATTGGCAGATGTCGGAAAATTTAAAAAATATATACCTTCTAACATATCCAAAAAACCTGGTAGGGCGAAGCAGTACATTACAATGCCAAAAGTGAAAGTTACTCAAACTTCAGCAATTCGTCGGTTATTAACAGAGGATGTTACAAAGCTCGATATAGGTATTGATTGGGAAAATGTTAACTTTGACGATGCTGCGGCATTAGAAAAGGTATTAAAGTCTTTACTTGTATCACTGTCAAAATGACGCATTTCGGTTCAAGTGAACTTTAGTAATTTTCTGGCGCTGCAGGCTAATATTTACGAGGCTTGCAGCATTTTTTAATTTAAAATTAAATTGGGGGAGAAATTAAAGATTTTATATGAGCCCCAGATTCGATCCGACACTTTTTATCTCCATTTTTACCTAACTTTGGTATTCAATTAAAACAATGGCAGCAAATGATGGTTGAAAAGTGGATTACAAGGGGATTTATTCAGGCGTCTAGATACGCGAGTATTAGCGCTAAATCTATCCAACACCTTTCTCGCGTCTATGTTCTTCTATCTATAATAAGTTCTAATGATTACAACAATATTGCTTGCTATACGCTCACAAACTTTGTGCTGACCAAAAGCTTCTCTATAATTTTCAATTGCCTCGGATGGGAAATAATATCTATGTTGACCTTAAAGGGTAAAGCTTTGTCTAACGAGGCATTCGCATTGTGATCTTGCGTAAGTCGAATTCGTCTTTTTTTAGCAGAAAACGTTAATTCCTCAGTTGTCACTACCACAGGCAGACCTAATTTAAGCGCAAAGCTAATTGCGTGAGAGTCGACTAAGCCCCTATCGAAAATAAGAACATCAAACTGATGATGACCTATAAGTAACATGTCCATGAGGTTACCGTTTTTAATCAGGATCGCATCGCATTCGGTATAAAGGTGAGAATAGGGAGAAATGGCATACTGCATAAAAGCAAAGAACTCTTGCTTTGCAGTAGTGGGCATAATATTGATGAAACCAGACTCCATCATCGAAAGGAGGCCTTCTCTTACGCTGTTATGGAATTGGACAGCACTTTTCGCACTATTTTTAAACTGCTGATTTGTAATAAGCTTAGAAAGTGCTCTTACTTCAAATGAATCTCGAATAAAGCTAGGCAGTCCCTCGAACGCCGTGGCAGTTAATGTGTCCCATCGATTGAAAAAATCATCAATGTCGATGTTATCTGCAGGCACTGGTAACGGTTTATGACACTTGAGCGAATATTCGTCTCGGACAATCAGCGTTTCATCATTTGTATAGGCTTTTATCACTACTTTTTATTCACCGCTTGAAAACAATATCGTTAATGTATTAAGTATGAAAAACACGTTTTGATAATTGGTACATTAACGATAAATGAGTAAGGTTGAAGAGCAGCAGGTGGACTGATGCTCAATAGTTCAAAAGCGAGTACCGCTCGAACTCCGGTTGAAAAAAGGAATATTAGTTATCACTCAGTTCGTAAAGTGTTGTATCAAAGGTGCACAACGGTTTTGTTTGTTCAGGGGGGGAGGGTGACAACCAACTAAGAGATGAACTGCTTCTGGTAATATTTAGAGTGGTTATTATTAGGCAAACTCCGAACACTATAGCCAAAAAAAGTTTCGTATAGACCATTATCAGGGCTACTTTACCAGCTTCTTTGGCAGAAACTTTACCGACCACGGTTAATTTGTGAGTTGAATTAAGTTTCATGATAACCCCTTATCTTCAGGCGCAATATGTGCGAAAAAAATCATAAGGTGGTCATTAAAAGCGTAGACTAATGCAAGTAAGATTGAAATCAAATTGCTTTTTTTAGTGCGAATCGATGGATTCAATGAAGTGCTAAAAATGCATTTAAAAACAATGAAGTAGGAATTTTTACGTTTCAGAGATAATCACTTTACTACGCTAATTATCACTAATAAAAAATAGAGAATCTGTTCTATGTGATTGATACAAAGTGTTTTTTAGACTGTTAATTAAAGAAGTTTTATAGCATGGTTAATTTCATCACAGAGTTTAACTTTAGATGATTTGCCGCCTCCAACCGGCCCTATTAAATAAAAGTGTGGTTAACTTTGTCTTAGGCGCGTTTCCTTCTTCTATTAGTGAGAAATAGACAATAATTGTCATGGTTCTCCCTTGGCGAACGGCTTTCGAACTAACTGCAATACATTAGTAAGGGCCAGGAACGTGATGAGCACCAAGAATAGAACAGACAATGTGGCTGGAATGTAATGAAACTCATATTCTCCGACAATGTTGTTGAAGTGCCATAAGAAAAAAAGTACGACTAATGGAGTTAATGTTGCAGATACATAGCCCACAATAGCACATGCCGCCTCGATCATACGGCTGGCTTTACTGGCGAGGCTATTATTTGGGGAAAAGACTTTCCAACTGGTCAACGAAAAGCGTTCAAAATCCGCTCGCTGGATAGAGGCATTTATTAATCGTAATTGAATGTTTAAGTACGTTAAAAGAATAGCGACCAGGGCTAATATATACAGGTACGCTTTTTCTATTTCCATGGAGACGTTGAAAACCGGTAAAGAGACTTCGCCTTTAAAAAGCTGGCGGACCGTATCTAAAGTAATTAGCCTTAAATCTTGAATGTCTAAGCCATAATTGACGTGAAAACTATTGGCTTTTCCTTCTACAAACTCTGCTCGTTTCCAGTTGTCTCGGGGAGAAATGATTTGAAAATCACTGATCGTGCGACGCAATTCAACGAAAAACGCAGAAAACTCTTTTTCGTCAATCGGTATTGTGTCATAGCTTACTAACACTTCACTTTTTGATTCAATAAAAACAACTCTGTCAATTTCGGGATCAGAAAAAAAAAGAATTGCGAAGTGTGGTTATTACCTGAGTTACCTTTGACGAAATCTGAGGGGTTTACAACCTGAAATCGATGTAACTCCAGTCTAATGTGACCTCTAACAGACTGTCTTTCTTCAGCGTATCAACAGTCCATCCAACTGTTTGTAGGATTTCAGATGCTGTCGGGTTTTGCTGAAGATTGCTGAGGTTTTTTTTTACGTCTTGGTAGGAATAAATACTATCGTCCGGCTCAACTTTTGGTATGACCTTGGAATCTTCCTTTAACGCCTCGAAAATCCAAAAACTCCATAGTACATTGTACTTTTCTATATTTGCTTTAAAGGTGCTGTTTAGATTGAACGTAAAGACAAGCAACAATATGAGAAGAATAGCAGTCTGCCTAGCTGACTTTATCTTGTCTTCCATGAGATTAGCCTTCATTTGTGCGTATAAATAATAAACAGTTTTAGTACCATATCGTACGGAATAAATATTGTACATTGGTAAATCTCAGGGAAACTCTAGCGCGTGATCGTAAAAGAGGATGTTAACAGTACTCATTCTCTTCGTAAGTTCACAATGGAAGATTGAAACACTGATTTCTCTATGTGCAGAAAAATAGCTGTCGACCATGAATACTGTCTATTTATTTTACATTCGTTTCATATCAATTAAGTCCAATTCGTTGTAGCTCACAATACATAAGGCAAGGCACATATTTTGCTAATGTTTCACTGCTCTGGAAAAGGAAAACAGCATGAAGCATATTCTTACCACCATACTATTGCTATCAATCAGTAAGGCAGCATTCGCCGACATTATAAAATATGAGTATTCACTCAACTATACTGGCTATGAATACTACGGTGTAAGTTATCTCGATGAGTTACAGATTGCCTCTGAACTCGATGATCTGAACACCAATCCGATTGAAGTCTCATTTACCTATGATGATACACTCATGTATTACTCATATTGGCTCGATGGTGAAAATAGAGTAGGGCAGTTCGGAGGTGGAGATGATACCTTATGGTCTCGTTCAGGACCTTCAAGGGGAGATAATTATTTTGACTTTACAGCATTTAATATTTCTCGAGTGCATTCACTACTGGAAGGTCTGATTGTTAGAATGCCGGAGATAACGACCACGAATTATTTAAGCGGTTCTAGTGCTTACACATTGACAAATCCTAGTGTCGATTTATTTACAATAGAAAGGGATTATTATTCATTTTCATTAGAAGGCAGTACTAGCCAACAAGCGAGTCGCGTTGTATTTTATCTGAATGAAAGCTCGCAACTGGCTGTTGATTTTGAAAGCAGTCTAGTCTCAAGAACCGTTACGCCATCACAATCCGATGTATCTGTTCCTGAGCCACAAACGGGTATAATCCTGGCAATGGGTGTAATGCTGTTGTTATTACGGCGCCGCCGCTAATAAATATATTCACTAGGGCGTTTCTCTGTTTACCAATGAGGGCAACGCCCAGCAAACGTCATCAGATTTCACGTACGAGCGCCTATCTGGGTTCAATTAATGCAGCACGCCTTCAATAGTTATCAAGTCACTATACGAAAAGCAAAAAAGCGAACATCAATCTAAAGCGTCTATTCGGTTCCAGGTTTTTCGACGTGATAATCCCAGTTTTTCAACCAATAGATCAATAATACCAAAGTGGCCACAATAATGGCTGCGCGAGCTAAGAGGTCCATGTCGGTGAATGAGACCACTAACGTCCGAACAATAATGAAAATAGTGGTACCGATAATCCATTTTAATTTTACAAATTCATCATATGGGCAAACCTTAAAGCCTTTAACATCTTTAAGCAGATGGTTGTAGAAACGGTTAGCAAAAAAGTAGCACAAGTGTCCGATGTAGAGACCCGTATAAGTGATGCTTGAATCCCCATATTCATCACGCAACTGTTTGGCGCTTGAGGAAGAAAAGGTCTCTAGCCCAATTTGATAAAGTAAAAAAGTAAGTGCACCGAACAGTGATGCGAATAACAGAGAAGATAGTTTAAATGCTCGATTTTTAGCGATTTCTAGCGCATTTTGTTCGTTGTAATCCATAACCAATACCACAATTTTAATGTTACAGCGGTGATATTATTTTTAAATTTTTTGATATTTTCAATATGTGTAAATCGTTGATGAAGATAATTTCATAAGGCTGAAGGTACGATACCACCGGCGACTATGAAATCGATAAATTAGAAAAAAATCACTGAATTAATACTCCTGACTTCCGGAAATTTCACGTAGAAACATCTACTATCTCAACAAATTCTGGGGCTATGCCTGCTCACCAACACAAACGCAAAACACCGAAAACACCGATACCAATCATTAATTACAGACCACCTTCAAACAGGTATTTCAAAGAAGGCGTCCCTCATCCACCACCGAGGTGCCCCTAATGCTCAACTCGCGCGCGCCTTCGGCTGGTCGGGCAGGGCGGGTTTGCAGGGTGGATGCCACTTTGTGGTGTCCGCGGGTGGGTTTTATCGGTGTTTTTATGTGAATGTGGTCTGTAAACATAATACAATAGGGGTAGTAGGTTTGATTGATAAGAGGATGTGGTGATGGTGAATGATTTTGCGCGCTTTAATGGTTTGCTCACGACTTTGGATGAATTGTATGAGTCGCTTTATAGTGCCATGCGGTTAGCACCTACTGCTTATTTTGCCAATATTGATGACATCACTAAAGAAGACTTTAAAGCGTTCTCTGCCGGTGAGCTAATGCTTGGCCACCGCGATATGTTCAACGTCCAAGCGCAGATGCGTTGTCTTAATGCCTTAAAGTGCTTCCATCGTCCTTCTCATGATATTTCAGGCCGGGTGGCGGGCAAGTACCCTGGCATCCTTTTGCTTGAGAACCATGACGACGTCATTGATACCATTATCGCGATTAACAGTACGAAGACGGCTATCAAACACTGCGTGCAGGATAGAAAGCCTGATGGCTCACACGGGCGCAATCATTTGCAGAAGCACGAATTCTTACATCAACACCGTGGCGCTGAAATAATCTCTTATCAGTTGTATCGGCATATCGATGTCATTAACTGTCGCCCTGATACGGATACCGCGCTTAAAAGCGTGAATTTTTATTGGGCTTACAAGAATGCTGACCAAAGGCTAACGCCTGAGCGCGCTGTGTTGTATCTGTATAACAGCAAGTCTGGTCTCAACGATACACAACTAAACGAGATAAAAGCGCGTATCACGGGCACACAGCACACCCACCGCTTTTATATACGTAAGACACGCAATGCGTCGGTGAATTTGTCGCTGTATTACGGGGCAGCACAGGGTAAGCCGGTGGTAAATACTATCAACGCCGCACAGCCCGTTATTTTGTGTAATTACGAGGATGTGCCCACTATTCGTCCATTAAGCGCCCATGTGCCGCAAAAACGTAAAGCAAATAGGCAAGGGCATGCGTGGGAGTGCTTGAATGAAGCCATCAACCTCTATACGAGGCCGATTAGCGAGGCAGACAATAAACGTGAAGCTCATTTAGCGAAAATCTAACCTTGTTAGGGTAACGCGATGGGCGAATGTTGTTGTCTTACTGCTGTGTTTGTACTTCTCACTCCGCTTTGTTGACGAGGTGTTTAAGGTGCTGCCTCAGTTCGGGAAATTCCGTCCTGGCCTCATCTAAATAATCGTCATAATACGGTGTAGCCGGGTATCGCCGACAATTTGCAGCCAATTGCTGTGCTAATAAGCTTTCTAACTCCTGAGGCGTTTTCCCCTTCATCGTCCAGCGTCTCGATTCTTTATACAAGAGGTCACTGTTCTCTTTGATCAAGTTCACCGCCGCCCTAAAAAGTGAAGCACCAGATACTTCACGCACTTCATCACTAGGAAGGAGCAATGAAAAATTAGCGATGGGAGGCACATCATCTTTCAATTCTACTGTAAAGTTATCACTGTATTCGCTATGAAGCGACAAACCACTTGCAGGACTCTTAATGGGTACTTTCGAGATGATATCGTTAAAGAAGATATCATTAATCAATCCAAACTTTGTCTTTGGACGGCTAATATACACTTCTGCAATGACATCCCCCTTTTTTACCCAGCTGTACTTGTTCGGCTTATAACTTACTGTGTCGGTACCACCAGCGTGGGTGAATACGCTACCTATCAGGCTTGGCATAACAAGCACTTCAGTGCCAAAAGTAACGCCATTAGGTATAACGCCGCTCTCTCGTTTATCTTGCATCACAGAAGGACTCTCCCTCTAATATGTTTTAGACCTGTACCAAGCGTTCAATTACGTAAATCGGCAAACAACGAATTGGCCAAGGAACGGCTACTCACCAAATAACCATTAGGTTTCGGTGACTCCCATTTATTACATCTGTCACGTCTGCAGGTACTACGACTCACACGTTCATCCACGCAGTACTTCTGTGGCGCTCGCTTTTCAGGAAAGGAAGGTATTTTTTTATAGACAGGGTATTTCTTGTTACCGATGACAACGACGGTGGGCTCATAAGGGAAACCCCAGCTGAATTCTTCAAAAGCATTACAGTGAGGCAAATGGGGGCGGATTTGATAGTCTTCTGTATAGAATTGCTGTGTTGTCGTAGACCACCATCCTCTTGCTATCAAAAGCCCTTTGGTATAGTACCGAGGGGTACTATGTAGATATTAGTTCTGACTTTAAGTTTATCTGCCAGGTAGAGTTATTAGATGGGCTTGCAAAACTTAACAACGCTGCGGTTGTACTTAGTGTTGTGCTTGCACTTGGGCTTACAAATTTTCTTGTTTCTCAAGCTAAGAAATTGATGGAAAATCTACGTCAGATAGATGTTCTCTTGGAGTTCGGTCTCTGTGACCACCATGGAAAGGCTGCTCTAGAATGGATGTATAACAATTTAGACGCAGCCTACAAGATAATGGTTAATTGACGTAGCCGATTGGTAAAAAGCTTCAGTGACAGCACTAATATCGGGTCACCTAGCTGCGATAGTAAACACCCTGCTAATCAGTTTGATTTTTCTGAACAACATTTTATTGGGCAAACTCTTGACACTCCAACAGTATCAACTTGGGTTCGTTTTGATAGCAGTTTAGTGACATAGTTGTTAGCTGCTTTTTCCAGGATAGATCTTGGTAGACTCCTGCGCAATCCGTTTTTTCGAAAAATAGCATTTTGGCTTTTTATAAACATACACAATGGCACTGATATTTGTGGCGTCACCGTCCGAGCGTGTGGGAAAATTTCAAACGATGCGAATGAAATAGTCCTAAGTGTGATTGGCCAAAATGAGTCAATGATGACGACTATTATAGCAGCTGAAACAACACGACAGATGTGCGTTTTCCATCTGGCTCCAGGTGTTTTTCACAGTGAGCAGGTTATCATTCTTTATCCAATAATTGAGGAACTGAAAAATGAGTTTCCCAATTTGGTAGTGAGGCTCTAGGCTTGGTTTTTTCCGAAGGTATTAATCAACTTATTCCGAACTGTTAGATCAATCGTTGATACACACAAGTAAAGCCTATACCAGCAACTGTATTAAGATTAATGATGAAATGTCCAGTTTTATGAAGCAGGTGTTGGAAAGTGCAAACATGACAAATGAGGGGAAGTGGCCGATACATCAGCTTCAGAAAGTGACCACCTGTTTAGAGTCCAGGACGAAGTTTGATTGATTATTTGTGGAATGAAACAACAAATACGGTTAAGTTGTCATCTGAGCTAACCGTTAGTTTAGCTCCGTTCATGTGAAGCAATGAACGAGCGATAGTCAATCCTAAACCAACGCCTTGACCATGATTTTTTCGTGAAGGGTCTGCTCTAAAAAAGCGATCAAAAAGTCTCTGAAGATGGTCATCAGAGATTTTCGGGCCTGGATTTGAAACGGTAATTTTTGTATGTTCATCGTTGGTAGATACTGCTACCTTAACAATCGCGTTTTCGAAGGAATATCGAATTGCGTTTGATAATAGATTACTCATAGCTTGTCGAAACATGGACCTATCGCAATCAATTGTGGCATCGGCCCCTCGGATGCGAATTTGAATTTGTCTTTCTTCTGCCAGTAGTTCAAAATACTCAACTAATTCTTGAAGCTCTGCCCGGCAATTTAGTCGCTCTAACTGTGGCTTGACGAGTCCATGTTCCGTTTTGGCTAGAAGTAACATGTCACTGACCATCTTGGTCATACGTTCGTATTCTTCCAAATTAGAATATAAAATTTCAACATATTCACTTTCAGTGCGCGGTTGATTCAGAATAACCTGCGTTTGAGTTGTCAGGTTTGTGACCGGTGTTCTCAATTCATGCGCAATGTCCGCAGAAAAATATGAAAGTTGCTCAAAGCCAGCTTCGAGTCGTTCAATCATAGCATTAAACGACCCCACTAATCCTGCGAGCTCGACCGGTACCTCTAAAGGATTTAGTCGGATATCGAGCTTGTCAGCAGTAATAGAACCTATTTTTCTACTCAGTTTTCGTAGCGGCGAGTGGCCTCGATACACAGCAAAACGTGCCACTATTATCGTGATCAAACCAGACACGAAAATAATGCCCCATAACGTCTTTTCAAAGTCTTCCATGTAATTCATGTGAAATTCCATGTTGGAGGCTACCACAACACGGTATGTAGACTTATTCTGACCAGTGCTGACGGTCACGAGAGCTTCAGTTGCTCGCAACATATGGGATCCATCAAAAAAAAGTGTCAACATATCAGGCGTTATGAGATCGTTGTCAAACAATTGACCGGGGTATTTGTGCAAGTCAACGCCTTTACTCGAAAATACGGATTCTCCATCTTCATTTTGCACAAGGTAATAGACTCCATGATGACCAGACACTGCTTCAACGAGGATACTCGAAGGTGCCACCTTTTCAGTGTATGCTTCGCTAAGCTTTCGTTTTACAGCATGGAATACCTCATTTAATTCATCAGCATCCTGTTCAGCAAAATGCGTTGCAATTGATTGTTGAACGATTAAGCTGATTATTGTAAGGCACACAAATACGGTAATGCCAACAAGTATAGTGACTCTAAACGCAAGAGAGTTTGGCCGTTTTAGTTTATTCGTTACTATCATCTACACTCATTTTATAGCCCATCCCCCTGACAGTTTGAATTAGCTTTACAGGAAAGTCATCATCAATTTTTGCACGCAATCTTCGGATAGCGACATCAATGACATTCGTGTCACTGTCAAAATTCATGTCCCATACCTGAGAGGCGATCAAAGAACGGGGCAATACTTCACCTTGACGTCTGACCATTAGTTCAAGCAATGTAAACTCTTTAGTCGTCAGATTGATTACTTTGCCACCGCGCTTCGCAACGCGAGAAGGGATATCAAGCTCCAAATCTGCAATGTGTAACGTGTTGTTAGGGACAGAAGTCCCTCTCCTGATCAAGGTGCGCACTCTTGCGAGGAGTTCCGCGAAAGCAAACGGTTTAACCAAATAATCGTCTGCGCCTAACTCAAGTCCTTTGACTCTGTCATTAACGTGATCGCGAGCGGTTAAAAAAAGAACGGGTGTAAATTTACCAGTCTCTCTCAATGAAGACAGGATTTTCCAACCTTCTATGTCGGGCAGCATTACATCGAGTACGATTAATTCATAATCACCAATCATCGATTTGTGGTGACCATCCAGGCCAGTCCTTACTAATTCTACAACAAAGCCGGATTCAATTAGCCCTTGTTTGATGTAATCGCCCGTTTTTACTTCGTCTTCGACTACAAGTATTTTCATGGTATGTGATTAACCTGCTGCATAGCTTTAATTCAATGGAGTAAGCCTGTTGAATACACCGCAATCGTAAAATGCTGTTAGTATACTAATAATAAAACGTATGCCAGCAACCAACAGAGTATTCAATATACTAATGAGCGCACCACATCGTAGCTCGAAGTCGCAAATATTCAACTAAAAATACACTTTCGCTATCAATATCGCTCATGATTACAAAATTGTAATGTCAAGGTAATCTGTCTGTCAGGGCCATTTGATATTCTCATTGCCGTAGCTAATCCGTGAAAACGCGTTTCATTAAAGGAGTCAGGTTTAAGTGAAACTTTCATTCGTCAAATACCTCGTTGTTATCGCTTTGTTGAGCGTGCAAGTAAGCGGGTCTTTCGCGAGTGTAGCTACGCCATGTGCAAGCGATATGGTGCATGAAATAGATAACAGAATCGGTCATCACATGGCCCACTCAACACATGATGTATCAGAGAATTGTTGCAATCAAGATTGCTGTTGTCCCATGGCTGCCTTTCAGCTCGGCATGTTGGCTGGGGCGAATCTCGAAACATCAAAACTGTTGAACACCCCAGTCCTAACCAGACAAGCAAGGCTGCATAAAGTCTTTATCGCTATACATTTACGCCCCCCAAAATACTCTCTCGTGTAATCAGGTTAGTCGATGTAAAGACTAACAGTTACTGCACGTGATGTTTCCATCGTGAAGCGTGCGAAATTCAATATATGTGAGAGTTGTTTATGAAAAAAAATATACCGTTTTGGGCTCTGGTTTCTGTAGTCCTCTTTTTAACGGCGTGCAGTGATGTCCTGCAAGCAAATAATGATGCAAAGTCTGCAACACAGGCCCCGAAAATTACATTGGATGTCTACAAAAGTAGAACATGTAGATGTTGTCAAAAATGGGTACGACATATTGAAGAACATGGTTTTGAAACAGATGTGACAAATGTCGCGCTAATGTCCAGAGTTAAAGATAAACATGGCATCGAACCCCAGTATCGCTCCTGCCATACTGCTCTTTCTCAGGACGGGTTTGTATTTGAGGGGCACATACCCGCAAAATACATCCAACAATTTTTAGAAAACCCTCCTGAAGGGGTTTTAGGGTTGAGCGTTCCAGCCATGCCAATTGGATCGCCGGGCATGGAAGTTGACGAACGATTCCAACCTTACCTTGTATTGCAACTCAATGTAGATGGTTCAGTTACGACCTTTGCTGAAGTCAACACCTATGAGGAGCAATTCTAATGAACCGGTTTTGTCTTTTTGTTTCTATTTGGGGAGCGTTCTCGTTCTCGATGGTCTCTCCCGCTATCGCGAATGAAAAATTAACGCTCAAACGTGCAGTAGAAATAGCGGTAGAAAATGATCCATGGCTCGTTAGCAGTGCACATCGTGAACGTGCCACATTGTCCAGTAGTGTCGTCGCCTCGAGCCTACCAGACCCCGTTGTCAACATCGGTTTAGCAAATGTACCCACTGATGGTTTTGCGTTTGATCAAGAGCCCATGACTCAGCTAAAAGTAGGTGTGTCACAGATGTTTCCTCGTGGTGATTCGTTAGCCATAAGGTCTCGTCAATTGCGGGAGCAAGCAGCAGAGCATCCCCTGATGAGAGCCGACCGAGTGGCCAAAGCACGCGTTCAAGTATCAAACTTATGGTTAGAAATATATCGGGCGCAGCAAAGTGTAAAGCTAATTGATGAAGATAAAGCGTTATTTGAACAGCTCAGCGATATCGCAAAGGCAAATTATTCAACTGCCTTTGGACGCGTAAATCAGCAAGATATCGTTCGTGCAAAGTTGGAATTAACAAGGTTGGAAGACCGACTTACTAAACTACGAGCATTAGAAGAAAGAGCCACAGGGAAGCTTCTAGAGTGGCTAGTTAGAGATCAAAATTATCCAAGTCAATCGGGATTTGATGCCTTTTCTCGATTAACGTTGCCGCATGCCCTACCTGAGATCAAAAACATGGGGCAGAATATGAGAACAATACTTGAGCGCAGAGATCAACAATCGCTTGCAATGGTTCTCAATCAACACCCTTTGATCCTCTCGATAGAGCAAAGAATTCGCGCCAGCCAAACCGGTATTGACCTTGCCAAAGAAAAATACAAGCCACAATGGGGGGTTAACGCTAGTTACGCCTACAGAGACGACACGCCCGACGGTACAAGTCGAGCAGATTTTTTATCGATGGGTGTAAGTTTCGATGTACCTCTTTTTACAGAAAACCGCCAAGACCAAGAGGTTTCGGCTGCCGTAAGCCTATCTGAAGCCATTAAAACCGACAAGCGCTTAGTCCTCAGAGAAATGATGTCATACATCCAGTCTTTATATGCGGAAAATGAGCGATTAATGGAGCGACAAGCGCTGTACGAACTCGAATTGTTAGAGCAAATGCAAGAGCAAGCTGAGGCATCGCTCAATGCTTATACCAACGACGAAGGAGACTTTGCTGAGGTAGTGCGTGCTCGTATTGCGGATCTTAATGCCAGAATTGACGCACTGGATATCAGTGTGGATTTGGTCAAAACAAAAATTCAACTCAACTATTACTTTGATACCAACGCAGGTATTCCTTTGTCTCAAATCGGAGAACAACAATGAGCACAATTAAAGCACTCGTCATAGGCGGGGTAGCAGGCGGTATTATGACTGCGTTGGCATTCACGTTTCTGATACCATCTTCATCATCCACCGCGAATAATGAGCAAAACGAAGAGAAGCAACCGTTGTATTGGGTAGCGCCGATGGACCCAAATTACCGCAGAGACGAACCAGGAAAGTCTCCGATGGGCATGGATCTCATTCCTGTCTACGAAGAAAGTTCAAGTGGTGATGCGGGCTCAGGAACAATTACTATAGCGCCAAATGTGGAGAACAACCTTGGTGTTCGAACTGCGAAAGTGCAGCGCCGCGCGCTGCATGTCCCTATTAGAACTGTCGGGTACGTTCAATACAACGAAGAAACATTAATCCATGTGCATCCTCGCGTTGAAGGCTGGATAGAAACACTGCATGTAAAAGCATCAGGAGAATATGTTAAAAAAGGGGAACCACTTTACTCTCTATACTCGCCTGAGTTAGTGAATGCACAAGAAGAATTGCTGCTTGCTATGCGCAGAAACAACAAAGATCTGATCGTAGCTGCTCGTTCTCGCTTAAATGCATTGCAAGTGCCTGAAGACGTCGTGGAGACGTTAACAAAAACAAAAAATGTTCAGCAAACCGTTACCTTTTCCGCACCCCAAACCGGATTCGTAGATAATTTAAACATTCGAGAAGGTTTTTTTATAAAACCTGGCGTTACAGTCATGTCGATTGGTGCATTGGATGAGGTTTGGGTTGATGCAGAGGTATTTGAGCGACAAACCGCCCAAATAGTGGAAGGGCTGCCTGTTACTATGAAATTAGATTTCCTCCCCGGAAAGACGTGGCAAGGCGTTGTAGACTACGTCTACCCAACCCTTGAACAGAGTACCCGCACACTGCGTGTGCGTCTTCGCTTTGCTAATCAAGATTATACGTTAAAGCCGAACATGTTCGCTCAAGTGACTATCCACTCTGATATGGATTCGACCAACTTGATCGTGCCAACCGAAGCGGTTATTCGAACAGGCAATCAAAATCGCGTTGTATTGGCATTGGGAGATGGAAAATTTAAATCAGTTGCAATCAAAATTGGGCGAGTGGTTGACGAGTTTACAGAAGTACTTGAAGGACTGATCGATGGTGACAGCATTGTCACCTCCGCTCAATTTATGCTTGATTCAGAGAGCAGTATTAGCTCTGACTTTAAGCGAATGGAACCCCCTGAAGAAAGTCCAACATCGGTCTTCACAGAGGTGATGATCACAGACGTGATGCCTTCTCACAACATGATAACTGCAAAACATGGTCCAATTCCAGAATGGGATTGGCCGCCGATGACCATGGATTTTGTGGTAGCGGAGCATATCAATTTAGCAACGGTCAAAGGTGGTTCATCGGCACATATCGAGATCAGTAAGCAAACTGATGGTCAATATGTGGTGACAACCGTGCACATTATCGATTCAGCACAAAGTACACAGGCGACTATGTCTGAAAGCGTTTGGACTGAAGTCAAGATTAATTCTGTAATGGATGGGCATCGAATGATAAATGTCGATCATCCCGCTATAAAAGAGTGGGATTGGCCCGCGATGACGATGGATTTTAACGTGGCAGATAACATTACCTTGTCTGATTTGGCCTCTGGAACGCTTGCGCATATTGAAATTTCAAAATCCTCAAGTGGCGAATATCTTGTTTCTACCATTCATGTTGTTGAAGAGGCAAGTAGTGAAACAAGTACCGCTGTCGACGCTGTGTGGACTCAAGCAACGGTCAATGCAGTGATGAGTGCTAGCAACCAGTTAAGCCTTGAACATGACCCTATTGAGGCGTGGGATTGGCCTGCAATGACAATGGATTTTAACGTCGCTAATGAGGTTGATTTATCTGACATTACCGCTGGTATGCGACTGCACATCGAAATTACCAAAACCCAAGACGGTGCGTACGTTATTACCACAGTACATATACAAGCATCTGATAAAGGAACGATGGATAACAGCCAACATGAAGGAGCGCACGAATGATAGAAGCAGTCATACGTTGGTCGGTCTCAAACCGCTTCTTTGTTTTACTCGCAACCATCATCATAGTCGGTGGCGGTTTAGTTACAATGAAAAATACGCCAGTAGATGCGATCCCAGATTTATCCGATGTCCAAGTGATAATCAAAACGAGTTATCCTGGTCAAGCGCCACAAGTTGTAGAAGATCAGGTAACGTACCCGCTAACGACCGCCATGCTTTCCGTACCGGGTGCACAAACGGTTCGAGGTTATTCGTTTTTCGGTGACTCCTACGTTTATATCATTTTTGATGATGATACCGACTTATATTGGGCAAGAAGCAGGGTGCTTGAATATTTATCGCAAGTTGCCCCCAATCTACCTGAAAACGCCAGGCCGCAATTAGGTCCAGATGCCACAGGCGTTGGTTGGGTTTATCTGTATGCATTGGTCGACAGAACCGGCCAACACGATATTTCTCAATTACGCAGTTTGCAAGACTGGTTCTTGAAATTTGAGCTCCAAACTGTGCCTGGCGTGTCCGAAGTCTCGGCGCTAGGGGGTATGGTGAAACAGTATCAAGTGAAAGTAGATCCTGAAAAACTCCGCGCTTACGGTATACCGCTTTCTCATATTCAGATGGCAATAAAGCGAGGGAATCAAGAAGTTGGGGCCTCTGTAGTGGAGCTTGCAGAAGCTGAGTACATGGTTCGTGCTACGGGGTATATTTCTGATAAGAAGGATATCGAAACTATTCCTCTTGGCGTCAATGACAATGGCACACCGCTTTTAATAAGGGATATTGCCACTGTAGATATCGGTCCACAAATGCGCCGCGGTATAGCAGAGCTAAACGGCGAAGGGGAAACAGTCGGCGGTATTGTCGTGATGCGTTTTGGCGAGAATGCTCAAAAAACGATAGATGGCGTCAAAGCAAAACTAGAGGACTTAAAAAAAGGACTACCTGATGGCGTTGAGGTGGTCACTGTTTATGATCGTTCCGCATTAATTGAAAGAGCCGTTGATAACCTAGCTTCGAAACTAGTGGAAGAGTTTATCGTAGTCGCTTTGGTATGTGTCGCTTTTCTTTTTCATGTTCGGTCGTCACTCGTCGCAATCATCAGTATTCCTGTCGGGATCATTACCGCGCTAATCGTTATGTATATGCAAGGGATCAATGCCAATATCATGTCGTTGGGCGGCATTGCTATTGCCATTGGCGCCATGAGTGATGGTGCGATCGTTATGATTGAAAATATGCACAAACACATGGAAAAGACGCCTCTTACCAAGGAAAATCGCTGGCAGGTTGTTATCGATTCTGCGGTCGAAGTTGGACCTGCGTTATTTTTCAGTTTGTTGATCATTACGGTTAGTTTTGTACCTGTTTTTACGCTTGAGGCCCAGGAAGGGAGGATGTTTTCCCCTCTTGCTTATACGAAAACATATGCAATGGCTGCATCAGCGGCACTTGCGATTACACTGGTCCCAGTCTTAATGGGGTATTTTGTACGTGGAAAGGTTTTGCCTGAACACAAAAACCCAGTCAACAAGTTTTTAACGTTTTTATACATACCGACGCTCAAGACAGTTTTGCGCTTTCCAAAGTCAACGATGGTCGCAGCATTGATTGTCTTGGCTATCGGGCTTTGGCCAATTGATAAAATTGGTAGTGAATTTATTCCCCCGCTTGACGAAGGCGATTTGATGTATATGCCAACCACCTATGCCGGCATATCAATCGGGAAGGCACGAGAGCTTCTTCAACAGACCAACAAATTAATAAAAACCGTGCCAGAAGTAGAAACGGTATTTGGCAAAGTAGGGCGGGCGGATACGGCGACGGACCCCGCGCCACTGACCATGATTGAGACATTCATTCAATTGAAACCCAAAGAACAATGGCGAGAAGGGATGACCACGCAGGACCTTATTAAAGAGTTTGATGCAGTGGTCAATTTACCGGGCTTAACCAACGCATGGGTGATGCCAATAAAAACCCGAATTGACATGCTTGCCACAGGAATTAAAACCCCTGTTGGGATTAAAATTGGTGGTCCCGATCTAATGGAAATTCAAAAAATCGGCCAACAAATTGAGTCAATATTAACTGACGTCGATGGCACGGCTTCAGTGTATTCTGAACGCGTCGCTGGCGGTCGCTACTTGAAAGTCGACATTGATCGCGAAAAAGCCGCCCGATATGGGCTCAATATCGCTGATGTTCAGCAAATTGTCTCTAGTGCAATTGGCGGTGTTAACGTAACACAGAGTGTAGAAGGGCTGGAGCGCTATCCAGTAAATATTCGTTATCCGCAGTCATACCGAAGCTCTCCAGAGTCGCTTTCTTTGTTACCTGTAGTGACACCACAAGGAAAACGTATAGCCTTAGCTGATGTTGCTAACGTCTACATCGAAGACGGACCACCGGGTATCAAGAGTGAAAACGCGCGGCTCAATGGATGGGTGTATGTTGACATCGATGGTGTAGACATAGGCACGTATGTGGCTACCGCGCAGCAAGTTGTTGCTGAACAACTCGTTTTACCCGCCGGCTATTCAATTAATTGGTCTGGCCAATACGAGTATATGTTAAGGGCAAAGGAGAAGCTCACTTACGTTGTGCCTTTGACGCTCGCTATAATCGTTATTCTATTGTACCTCAACTTCCGAAACTTCATTGAAGTGGCGATTATTATGGGGACGTTGCCATTGTCGATGGTTGGCAGCATATGGCTTATGTACATCGAAGGCTTTAATTTCTCCGTGGCCGTAGGCGTAGGTTTCATTGCCTTGGCCGGTGTCGCTGTAGAAATAGGAGTCATTATGCTTGTATATCTCAATCATGAATATCAGGCACTGATGGATAGATGCAAAGAAGGGGGTACCTTACCGAGCGCCGAGATGTTGACCGAGGCAGTACTGCACGGTGCAGGATTGCGTGTTCGTCCCGTCATGATGACAACGGCCACTATCATCTTTGGATTGCTGCCGGTTTTATATGGCTCTGGTACGGGGTCCGAAGTCATGAGTCGGATTGCCGCGCCGATGGTGGGAGGAATGGTTAGTGCGATTATTCTGACACTACTCATATTGCCTGCCATTTATTTAATATGGCGCAAACAACAGCTTAAATACTTGGCTGTCGTTGCGTAATGAAAGGACCTGTTCGCCGTTCACATCGTTGGCTTATGCTGCTAGTCGGCGGGCAGGTGTTGTTTTGGTCGTTAAGCGGCCTTTACATGGTCTGGTTTGATATCTACTACATTCAGGGTGAACATTTTTTTACCTGGGCCCAGCGCGATGATGAAAGACGTCACAGGCTTGCTGATCGACAATACCATTGACCCAAATGCCATCAATATTGAAGCATTTGTGTCATCTATAACCCATCAAGTCTAAGGAGACTTCAAATGAAACTAATCTTTTCAATGCTCATGATAGCCTTAAGTTTTTCAACTTTTGCTCACACAACACTCAAGACATCTACGCCTAAGGATAATGCAATGTTGATGTCATCTCCACCTGAACTATCATTGGTTTTTACCAAGCCTGTAAGGTTGGCTAGAGTCACATTGCAATCGAAAAGTGGGGAAACCATTCCGTTTGAGTTTAAGCCAAGTACGGAACTCGCTAGTGCCTTTAGTTACGAATTACCCGGATTACCAGTAGATACATACACTGTCAATTGGATGTTGCTAGGTCAGGACGGTCACAAAATGGAAGGGGCTTTTAGTTTTATGGTGCATGCTTCAATGATGAAACATAACGACAAAAAGCACGACAGCACGCACGGCAACCATTAGAGGACGCTATGGACATTTGGCAGTTGGGGTTGTTGATTTCAAAGTTTGGTGTTTATCTCGGCGTATCAGCGCTGCTTGGTGGTGGTTGGATTTTGTGCATTACCAATACTGATACTGACACCAAATTTACTCTACCCGCAAGCTTACAAACAACGGTAACAAGGCACATGCGTTTGTTTGCGGTCATTGGCATCATTTTTAGTGCTTTTGACTTTTTGTTTCAGGTTGGGCAGCTCGCTCAATCTGGATACGCTGGTATGTTTGACCCCATTATGCGAGAGATGGTCGCGCATTCAACGCTCGGAGATGTTGCAAAAAGTCGACTAGTGCTGTTCGCAAGTGCGCTACTATATTTAACCTATTTAGGTCATTCAATTAGAAAAACCGCCATTATTTCAAGTCTCTCTCTTGGAATTTTCATTGTTATTGCGTTGGCAGGATTTGGGTATACATTTACGTTAACTGGGCATACTCAACAGTTACAACCTAGTTTAAAATTTATCCTGGCTGCTCATGCCGTTATTGCGCTCGCGTGGGTGGGTTCACTCTGGCCTCTTTCAAGGACGTGCGTAGAGCTTTCTACCCCCAATTTGCACCATGTCATGACAAAATTTGGGAAATCGGCGATGTACCCCATTGGGGGGCTAATTATTGCTGGTTTACTACTGGCTTGGCAACTTGTGCGTTCTGTTAGCAGTTTGCTCGACACAAACTACGGCTTTGTATTGCTTGTTAAGCTGTTGTTTGTTGGTGCTATCTTTCTAATCGCGTTGTTACACAAACTGCGATTGGTTCCTCAGCTTTTAACCGGCATAACCAGTCCTCGAACGCTTCAAAAATCAATCCAAATCGAACTTTGTATAGGGATATCTATTTTAATGGTGACGGTGGTGTTAAGTACCGCCGTAGGCCCCAATTATTGAAGAAACACAAAATGAAAAAAATCTACTTGTTGTCAATCATACTCTTTCCTTTGCTGTTAACTAACTGTGTTAATGCTCATGATAAAACGCATAACGACACCAGTAATAGTCCTCTGTTCTCAGGGCTAGACTCCGACGCAGGAATAATAGCAAAACAATTCCACAAAGCACTCTCCGAGGCTAATGCAGAGACAGTCATGAGCTTACTTGCCGATGATGTCCTTATTTTGGAAGGTGGCAGAATTGAGCGCAGTGCCGACGAATATCGTGCACATCATTTGCAAGCAGACATGCAATTTTCATCTGCCGTAACCACGAAGACGATTGAGCATCATGTTCGTGTGCATGGTAATACAGCTGTCTCCATTTCAAGAAGTCACACTTCTGGAAACTATAAAGGTCGAGATATTGATAGGACAGGCAATGAAACGCTCTTTTTAACGCTGATCAATGGACAGTGGAAAATCAGTCATATTCATTGGTCTCACTAACTCCCCACCAAATTAAAATAAAAAGGTCAAAACGATGAAACTTTTCTATGCAAGCTGCGTTGTTATTTTTTTAGCCACATCACCATACATTTATGCGTCTGAGCAAACGAACGACGAAACCGAGATACTAGAAATGATCCAAGATATTGAAAAGGGGTGGGAGTCTGGTAACGGTATGCCGTTCTATCAACATTATCTTGGCCAGGTAGGTGCGCGTTACATTGAGTCAGGCGGTCAGAATAAAGGGTTAGAGGATTTGGTCAAAAATCATGTAGAGCCGGAAAAAGAGGTATTGAAACGATTGACCATTGATATTCTAGATATCGAAACAAACGTTGAAGGAGACTTCGCTTGGGCAGTTACGACAGTAAATGTTTCAGGAGAAGTACGCAAAACCGGCGCAGTTTTTGATAAAAAAGGATTTCAAACCTATTTGTTTCGCCGAACTGATGAAGGATGGAAGGTCATTCATTCGCATTCATCTACCCGTGATAATAAGCCACATAAGCACCGTTAACAACGTTGAATTCCGTGCAAAATCGCAATATCACATTGGATGCAATACGAACGTTAGCCATTGTGTTGATGGTTGTGTTCCATTTTGCTTACGACCTTCGTTTCTTTGGTTGGGTTGATTGGAATGTCCCCAATGGAAAAGGGTGGAGGGAGTTTCGGTATGTAATATTGACGCTCTTCTTCGTGAGTGTAGGCGCGTCGCTCGTGCTCGGGAATTATCGAAAATTTAGTCTAAAAATGTTTTTACTGCGGCTGTTTTCCATAGCGTTCTGGGCCGCGGTAATATCGCTTTTTACGTATTATTTTTTTAATGCAAACTGGATATTCTTTGGCGTATTGCATTTTATTGCTGTAGCGAGTGTTTTGTGTGTTCCGTTGATTAGAAAACCCATATTGTCGCTGTTGTTGGGTTTTGTTGCGGTCACGTTGTTTAACATTGGCCTAGTATCCAGTAAATGGCCATTTAATCTGATCAGTTTGTCACTACCTCATTCTCCAAACGATTACGTTGCGATTTTTCCATGGATAGGTGTTGTATTGTTTGGTATTGCGATAGGGCACGTTTTGAAAAGCGGATTTGATCCGTTTGCAAAATGGAATATCCCGAATAACTTGACTCTTCTCGGACGGCATAGTTTAGCGGTTTACATATTGCATCAACCTATCTTTTTTGCGCTGTTTGGTACTATCTATTGGTTTAGCTCATCGGTGTAACTATGCACCTTTTACTTTGCCATAAATCACCTTCAGTAATTAATATCCGCTATGCTGCCGCAGACATAAAATTACGATGAGATATGCACATTATGAGGGAAGGTAGAGTCAAGGCAGCAGAGTAATGCTTGATAAACGCATATGCGCTTGCGCGCAAATGCGTGTGTCGATACACTCTCGATATCAACGCTAATGTGTTTACAGCAACGCAAGATTAATTCGGAGAAGATTGTGCTTTTAGTGCCAACAAACCCAGACTACCGTTAATACTCAAACAGTTTTGGTCGTTCTTCTTTGAAGTTGGTGTATTTTGACCACAAAGAGTTGCATTCTCTTGACTCTATTACGTCAGTTATTTGTCTTACAGTAGCCATATCGTTTTCTACCAGCAATGCAGACACTTGTGATAACATTTCGGCTTTAGCGGGTTGTTATTCAAAAATTTCATGAAGTCTCAAACATCCCCTGATAAAAACCAAGCTGTCTACCATGCAGATTACGCGAAAAATGAAACGCGGTAACCGCTCTGGTGTTTTGTATTCGCTTCGTTTAACCAAAAGAGTAAATTCTGCTCAAAAGCAACAAGGTTTTCATTGATCCGTTGCGTCGCATCGACATTCAATATACCAAACCGCGACATTTCAGCCTCATAAAATGCAAGATCTAGTAATGCTTCGTAATACAGCATTTTAGCATCTTCTAGCTTGTTTTTGACTTTTTCAAACCGTAAAATTGCGTGCTCTTGAATTGAAATCACTTCTCTTAATATGCTTGGATCACACCGAACCGTTGCTGTTTCATCAATTGAAGTAAGCGTTAAGTCGTTAAAAAACCATCGTAACCATCTTCCACTAAGAACCGGCGAAGATATATGGAGACCGCGAGGTTTTTAAATATCAGCCCATTTTGTGTTTCTGTTTCTCCCATTAGATTTTCAAATGCTGTCTCTGCATATTGAACCTTGTCTAAATTTAATTGCTCAAGACGCCTTACTTCTTCCTTATGGTCTTGAGTGAGGCGAACAATATCGTTTTCGTGCCTCTCAGTCAGTGAATTAATTTGCCGCTGCGTGTTCATTTGTAGTTCTATCAGTTCACGATCCGTTGCTTCTCTCAAGGCAACTAAGTCGCTTTCAGCTTCATCTTTAACTGCCTTCGTTCGCGAACTTTGAACATGGTTCATCCAAGAAGCGAGTAGTGTTTCAGATTTAGTCGATTTATGCAGTTGATTTAAATGGGGTTGCAATTGCATTCGAATGTCTTACATGTTGAGAACCTGCAAAGACCGCTTTACCTGCTCTAACTCTTGAGCACTCAACTCACGTAACTCTGCGTCAGAAGCCTCTGAAATTTTCTTATTTGCGTCATCAATTTGTTGCTCAATCCGAGCCAGTCGCCTGTTGACTTCTGAACTCGAAAGGGTGGCATTTTCCAGCAAAATCAAGTCACGATTAATTTCATCAATTTGTGCTTTAAGACCAGTTAATCCTCTGTAAAAATCGCCATGCTCACGATCATTTGGATGTGCGAGCGATGATGACATCACAAGAAACAAACATATCCATCTTTTCATAAATTATTTCCTTGTTACAAGTAACCACAATGCCAATTCAATATGGGTAGAACATACGTTCACAATATCGAAATCGTCACAGCAATGACTAAAAAACTTTTAGTCAGGGCGCAGAAGAGAGCTCATAAACAGACCAGTAGGATCGTATTGTTGTTTTAATAATTTCAAACGAGCTGTGTGTTGGCCGTAGTAAAGAGCAAGTGGCGACCCATTCCCCATGTCATAATTTTGGTAAGAATGACCATTAAAAAACGGTAATAGCAAATCGAAAGATTTATTCACCCAATCGATAACTTCAGTATCGTCACATTCAGCTTGAGTGATCCCTGTGATACTACAGACGAAAGAAGCGTTGCGGTGAATAAATGCCGAATCGTCAGCGTTTACATCCTGAATAGCGCCACAAAGCGGGTCTAGCATAAATCCACCTGAATTTACCGGACAAGCTCGGTAACACGATAAAAGTGTTTCAATGAATTCGTCTGATAGCTCGCCTTCAATTATGCCATTTCGCCAATACAAACTCAGATCACTATCGTAGTCATTGGATTGGCATTCAACGTATTGCGACCGCCTACTTAACAATGTGGCACCGTCTTGCCATTTGGCTACAGAATCCAAACCGTGCACCCAGTCCTCACTAAACCCCATTATCGAAATTCGTGCTTTATCGTGCATCGATCGCGAGAGATATGCATATAGAAAAACCGATCTGTTATCACTGAGCACTGTTTTGCTATATTGCCTAAGAATAGATCGTGCGTGACATAATGGCCACTCGAGTATTCGGCCATCAATATTTTGGGGGGCATCATTTAATTTAAACGTGACATCGGTCACAACGCCAAATTGACCATGGCCACACCCTTTTAATGCCCAAAACAAATCCGGATGTTGGGATTCGGTCACTTGTCTTACTTTACCGTCAGCAGTTATCAATCCAAACGCGAGCACATTGTCGCAACTCAAACCAAGCTTTCTGGACAAAAAACCGATCCCCCCTCCCAATGTTGCGCCGACAACACCAACATCGGGACAGGTACCCAAAGGAACTACTTTGTTGTGTTGCGCTAGAAAATGGTCCAATTCACTATTTTTGACGCCTGCGCCGACGTTTACTGAGCTCTTATCAACATTCAGTACAGTTGTTTTAAACATCGACATATCAATTACAATTGCATTGTTAAGGACCGACATGCCACTTACACCATGCCCTTGACCCTTAATTGTAATAGATAAGCGCAACTGCTTTGCACATCTGACAATGTGTATAATATCGGTCTTTGTTTTAGGTTGAATAATTACTAACGGAAAACGCGAAACACCTTGATTGAATACTTTCCTGTTTTCTTCATATTCTGCACTACCCGGTGACCAGAATGCGCCGTCAACAAGACTTGCCAGTTCTACCAAACTTGTTTCAGTAGCCCGCGTGATTGAATCTGTTTTTGTCTGTTTTGCAGGTGAAACTTCAACAATACTCTCAAGTAGATTCCAACTTCGACTACCAAAAGTGTTTGGCGTGATATCGCTCAGCAATTGTCGCAGATATTGTGCAACTAATCGGGGAGGTAAAAGCTTGTTTGCTGAATACATACTGCGCATTAACTCCGATGCAGGCAACGCGTGATTTGAAGCTTGCCTTATCGTTTCCTGCATTTTGGTGTCGACGTTTCCAGGAGCCACAGTTGTAAAAACAGCAATATCGTTATCGACTTCAAGTTGAAAACACTGGCACAGCATATTTAATGATGCTTTGCTCACACAATAAGCTGAGGCGCCAGCAACGGGTTGTACTGGCAAATCACTGGTTAAAAACATCACGCGGCTATGACTAAATTTTTTTAAGCATATCTGCGTTAAAAGGCGAGGTACTTCGACATTTATCCATTGGGTTGCCTCCCACTCATCAGGGGCGACGTTGCTAATATCTCCAAATGGCATGACAACACCTGCGCAATGGATCAGGTAGCTAAAGTGAGTATGCTGATTGACAACGTTTTGAAGGCTTTTAATACAATCCCTATTAGTGAAATCGATACACTCGATTCTGACCCTATCCCCATAAGACCTTTTAAGCTGTTGTAAAGTTTCTGGATTTCTACAAAGTGCTACGATCTGAATAAAAGGGTAGGAGAGTAGAAGCTCTTTTGTAAGCGCAAGTCCTATACCAGAGCTAGCGCCTGATATTAGTGCTGTCTGTTGATACAACATCTTAAAAGCCTATTTCGTAGAAGAGTGAAAGCTCACTTATATGTTTGATAGCTTCAGCATAAGTAAAGTCCTTGAATGGATAAATAAAGTTAATGATTTGATTACAGAAATGTAATCAAACCGTAATCGATTCGTTGTGATGCTTTGATCTGAATCAACTACAGTTGAAATGAAATCACTACGATTAAATACATAAACATTTTATTAAGGTGCCTACGACGAACAAGGACAACTAGATATCACAGCCAATGGGTTTGATATCAACTTTATTAGTACTCACGCCATCATCAGAGGCGAGTATATTAAAACTGAAACGGACTCATTTGTTGAGCGAGATCATGAGCAAACTATTGACTCATTTTCACGCAATGGATGGTTTTTACAAGGTACTTTCTTCGTTGGGCATGCTTTTCAATCCCTAGGTAGTACTGAATTGGTCCTTGAATATGCTGAAACCAATAAAATTGAAGAAGCGGAGCGCTGGATGGTAGGTGTCAACTATTGGTTGGACCCTCGTTCAGTTATTAAGGTGGGCTATGAAGATACAGACGTAGTTGAAGGCCCTGATGATACACGGTTTGCTGTGCAATTCAGCTATGGATTCTAGGGGATATCATGAACAAGAAATTAATTATATGTGCACTAATCACATTTATTTCGTTACCGAACTTGGCAGACGATGAAACCACACTTTCTGGCGCAGAGTTAATTAATAACAACTGTGCGCGTTGTCATAACAGTAGGCCTGTGCGTGAGTTTTCTATCAGTGAGTGGAGAGTGATCATGCCACACATGCGCGAAAAAGCGCATTTAACCGGCAGCGAAGTATAAGCCATTCTTGAATTCATGGAAATAGCTTCTAGTCCTGCTCAACCGGTAGAGGTGACTCTGGCTAAATCATTAACAGTCAATCCACGTGACGTACTCACTCGATATGGTTGTCAGGGGTGTCATCAAGTGCAAGGCGCAGGCGGAACACTCGGTCCATCGCTGGATAATGTTATTAGCGAAAACGGCAGGGCATTCTTTTTGCGCAAAGTTAAGGAGCCTCAATTTAATAACTCGTCGTCCGCAATGCCGCAAATGCCGATTACAGATGATGAGCTTGAAGCTTTAGCTGAGTTTTTATCGTCCATATAGCCTATTGACCTGAGTCTAAGACATTAGATTAAGGTGACAAGACGTAAACTTTAAACCTAAAACGCTCAACTGAGCATAATCAAAGGAAACAATCTTATGAAAAAGCTTACTTCACTATTACTGGCCAGTGCTTTAGTCGTTGCGCCAATAGCGACTTCTTTTGCATATCAACAGACTGACAAATCTGATATGCCGATGATGGATGGTCAGATGATGCAAAAGATGCAGACGCATATGGAAGAAATGCGCGCAGTATTGGATGCCGTTAAGAGTGAATCGGATCCGGAGAAGCGCGAAGCCATGTTGCATGAGCATGCCCAAAAGATGCAAGACATGATGGGCATGATGGAAGGAAGCGACTCGATGGGGATGAAAGCGGGAAAAGGAATGAAACACAAACACACTGATATGTCCACCGAAGACAAAATGAAAATGATGGAACAGCGTATGTCGATGATGGAAGACATGATGAGCCAAATGATGGGGCACACCGCTGAAAAGTCTAAACCAATACATAAACACAAATAGAGCTAATCACCACGTTACGAGGCAGGAGGTGACCTGCTGTCTCGCTTATTTCAATAATCACAGGAATTTTACATGAATAAATTAATTAAGTTTTTTTCAATTGTAGTCTTGTCAGTTGGACTCCTCGGAGGATGCGCAAGCCAGGTTTATCACGACTACATCATGAGTGGGCAAGTTGTTACAGTCGATGATAAGCAAGCAGTGGTATGTGTATCTGATACGGATGGTTTGAAGGAACATCAAGTTTTTAATGTCTATAGAACTGTCTACGACCCTACAGCAATCTCAGAAGGTGAAAACAGCTATTCACGAGAGTTCGTTGGGAAAATTCGTCTTGGAAAAACTAAGGATAAGCACTTCGCGGAAGCTATTGTGCTGGATGGCGAAATTACGCGTTATGACATGGTCGAGTTTGACCGTGGTTTTTGATTAATATTTTAATTAGGAGTATGCCGTTGTGAATAATAGAGTTTATCACCAACCCTACCGTATAGCGGTTATTGTGACGCTGGTATTAGTGAGTGTCTTATTCACAACCGCGTGCTCAGCAGTACCACAAAGTACTGAGCCAGACAAAAAAAACAATTCATCAGAAACTAAAGAAACTCAGCCTGAGTTAAACGTTGATGACTTCGCTAAAATCCAAACCGCTTTGCGCTCGTTAGACAATTCATTAGCGACCCAGCCAAAAAGCAATGAGAGTGTAAATCCGAGTGATACCAGTGTTTCACTCAATACATCATCAATGCCACTTTCAGCAACAAACACAATGAAAATGGGAAAGAGTAAGAATAAAGGCATGATGCCAATGCGCGGGAAATCGTGCATGGGAATGATGTGCAAAATGATGATGAAAAACAGCTCAATGATGGGTACACCACCTGAACAAAATAAAACACAGATATCTGGTTCTCCATTAAATGAAAGCTTACCCGGTGTCAGTGGAGCGCTGCATTTATACCACGTTGGAGAGCAAGCTTTTTTCTTAAACCACAAAGAGACACTCGAATTGACCGATGGTCAGTACCAAACGCTTCTCACGATCCGAACTGAATGGGAGTCTACTCAACAAAGCTTTACGCTGCAGCGAAGTGCGTTAGAAGCATCGTTGTGGGAATTGACCGCTCAGGGGCTACCTCAATACGACAATATCAAAGACACCATTGCTGAAATAGAAGCCACAAACAGCGCCTTGCGGTTGCAGTTTATTACATCGGTAGGGAAAGCGGTATCAGTATTAACGCCCTCTCAGATCGCTAAGATAAATAGCCTGTGGATGGCCGAACAAACAGGTGAGTTATGAGCATGTGGTGGCCACACACATCATTTTTTCTGCGTTACGCCGTCATTTTGAACGTTATGCTGTTATTCGCAACGACGAGCAGTTACGCACAGCAACAGCCAGAGGATAGTGAGCATGCGAGCCACCATCCTGAAGCTACCAATGATCCCACTGTCAACGCTAATACGGATGTTTTGCCGACTGCTACACAAGGTAAAGGACCGCTGGGCAATGCTGACGCCATGATGGGATCCGGTATGGCAAAAGGCATGGATAAAATGATGGAGAAAATGGGTGCACCCAAACCTAAAGATCTCTATCCCACGCTAATGCGCATGCATTCAGCTACACCCGAACAAAGAGAGACTGTTCTGATTAAAGCAACCGCAAGAATGCAACAAGGAAGTGAGCAACTTGCTACAGGTTTTGATTGGCTTGCCCGCGCAGCTGCCACTGATGACTATTCCCAAATGCAAATGGCTGTTGAAACAGTTAAAGAGGGTATAGCCCATTTTGACAGTGGTCTTGCTGCGAAACGTGCCATACAAGACGGGCAAGAACCACGAAGAGTGGCATTAACCTGGTTCAAGTCACAAATGAATTTGCTTCCCAGTGCGCCGGAAAAAGGTACTTCAACCCTATTTGGTATGACACCGTTTCACAGCGCAGTGATGCTCGTTTTACTCATATTTACAATTGTTATGGTGTATGTGTATGGATTTAAGATGCGCAGAGCTGCCGCGCTGCTCGAAGAGCTTAAGTCTACTGACACCGCAAGCACATCTGCGCCAACGACAAAAGTTTCCTCTGTTGTCGAATCTAATCCGGCTGCCCAGCAGCATGCTTCGGCACCTGCGCAAAGTAGCGAGCCAGCATTGTCATCCACTGCCTCATCGCGCAAGGGCACGTTTAGTGGCGGTATGGTAGTAACCGCGATTTTTAATGAAACCCATGATGTTAAAACGTTACGTCTAGCCAGCCCAGATGGACAAACCATTCCATTTGATTTCGAACCAGGTCAATTTGTCACGTTCACACTGAACATCGATGGTTTTGAAAAGCCAGTTAAGCGCTCATACACCATTGCATCATCGCCCACTGAACAGTATTACTTTGAAGTTACGATAAAGCGAGAGGAGTTCGGTGTGGTTTCTCGTTATATGCATGACGCGGTTGAGGTAGGAAATACGCTTTCAATTAAAGCCCCCGGCGGTAAATTTTATTTCAATGGTCATGGTTCAAACAGCGTGGTGTTGATTTCTGGGGGAGTGGGGATCACACCGATGATGAGCGCTGTCCGCTACTTGACGACGACGTGCTGGGACGGTGATATTTATTTTCTGTTTTGTACGCGAACGTCCAACGACTTTATTTTTGAACAGGAATTAAAATATCTGCAAGCACGTCATCCTCGGTTAAAAGTACTGGTCAGTATGACTCAAGCAGAGGGTACATCCTGGATGGGGCCCCAAGGCCGCTTTTCATCCGCAATGATAAACGAATTTGTGCCAGATATTGCCTCAAAAACTGCGCATATTTGTGGGCCTCCTGCAATGATGGATGCTACGAAAAAAATGCTAGCCGAATTGGGTATGCCTAACACGCATATTAAAACCGAAGCGTTTGGGGCTGCTAAACCAGAGCCCGCTCCCGTTAAACCTCAATTAGCCACTAACACCAACGCAGGCAACAACAGACAAGTACGGTTTAGTCTTTCAGACGTCGAAGCCCACGCGGGTCCGGATGAGACCGTATTAGACGTCGCTGATGGACTCGATGTAGATATAGAGAATTCATGCAGAGCGGGTTCGTGCGGGAGTTGTAAGGTGAAACTGCTACGTGGTGACGTCGATATGGAGGTTGATGATGGGCTGGAGCCTGAAGATAAGCTCAGTGGGTATATTCTGGCGTGCCAAGCTATCCCTAAATCTGATGTGGAGGTTGAGGCTTAATGAATTCTCAAGAGCGCACAATTGTAAGCAGCTTGGTTGTCCTAATGATCCTGCTATGGCTCGGTTTTTTATGGCATAGAGACCCAGCATTCCCAGGCAGTTTTATTGGATTTGGCGTGGGTTTAAGCGCTTCGGTATTAATGCTTATCCCATTGGTATACATGACCATTAAGCGTAACAAATCACTTAAGAAAGTCGTGACGAAGCACATCGCTATGCCAACGCTCCTGCGTATACATATCTATGCTGGTGTGCTGGGGCCTATTCTAGCGCTGATCCATAGTGCCCATCGTTTTGATAGTGCTACCGGAGTTTCGCTTGTTATCTTTATGATGGTCGTTGTGATCAGTGGGTTTGTGGGTCGATATGTACTCGGTCTTATTTCATCGAATGTGAAAGAGAAAAAGCGCCAAGTAAATGAACTCCACGTTGCGCTTTCTAACGCAAAACAGGCGTTGAAAGACGCAGTCTGTGATGACAGATATTCGACGTTTGCCCAAACATCCGCACGACATATTCCTTACATCACGTTAAATGTGCCTACTTCAGCACAAAGTAAATTGTTCAAACAAGAAAGCCAGGTTCTTTCTATCATTGATACAATTTCCGATGTTGAGTACAGCATTCTCATTCATGACACCGCGAAGGTGTGGTTTGCTCGTTGGTTAAAATTTCACATCGTGATTTCAATGACACTTTATGTAGTCCTGTTTTTTCACATTTTCAGTGAAGTTTACTTTGGACTGCGCTGGTTATGATGAAATGGATAATAATCGTTCTTGGCTTAGTTGCTGCTGGCTTTGGCGTCAGTCATTTCATTCATATGCCTGAAGATAGCGCACAAATTCCATGGGAAAAAATGGTTGAACCCGGTTCACTCAATAAAGCACATGCCTTTCTCGCGGATGACTGTTTGAGTTGTCACACACCGGTGAAGGGCGTTGAGCGTGACAAATGTGTGGCGTGTCATGCAAATGATACGCATATCGTTGCGCGTCAACCCACTGCATTTCATACCGACATCAAAGAATGTGCAAGTTGCCATGTAGAGCACAAAGGTGAATCGGCCAACATTTCGCTCATGAGCCATATAGCGTTAGTCGACATTGGTTTCAATATGCTCCCCAACCCAAATGTCCCGTTTGACGAGGGCGCTGCCACCATGGCGTTTTTGGAGAACATACTAGCGAATAAACAAACTCCTGAGCCCTTGTTTGTGCACCCTGAGGTCAGTGATAAAGAAGCCTTATTAAATTGTACGCAATGTCACAGCAACGATGATCGCCATTTAGGTCTATTTGGAGAGGATTGCGTGCAGTGTCACAGCACAGACAAATGGTCATTGCCAAAGTTTATTCACCCGTCGAGTCAATCACGTGATTGCAATCAATGTCATGAAGCGCCGCCCAGTCACTATATGCAGCATTTTAAAATGATTTCCGCCAAAGTGGCAGGCGAGCCTAAAGCTAAAGTTGAGGAATGCTATGCCTGCCATCAATCTACGTCCTGGAACGATATTAAGCGTGCCGGGTGGTATAAACACCATTAAGGGGTACAAACTGTGATCACAAATTCCATTGCGCTCGCAACCTCGGTGCTGATCGCAATAGTATTGTGTCTGCCTCGCTTACGACAATCTTTCCAATGGCGAGCAACAGTCACACCGTTGGCTTCCATTATTGGTAGTGGCTTTTTGATCATTGCACCACTGCTGCATTCGGTAATGGGGAAATGGGCACTGCTTGGAATAGTGTTGTTGTCCATTCTGGCATATGCGCTGGGGTCGGTTATTCGCTTCAATATACGCCACGCAGAACCTGAGCTAGCTAGCAATCAACAAAGCAGTATTATGACGCTTGAAAAAGCAAGTCAATGGGCGCTTGGTGCGGCATATGCCATTTCCGTGGCGTTTTATATTAGTTTGTTTGCAGCGTTTGTTTTTGATCGTTTATCTATCTCTGATACGACGTACATCAAACTGTTTACCAGTGGGTTGCTTGTCATCATTATGGTGGTCGCTTGGCTTCGAGGTGCTAGGGGGCTAGAGACCATTGAGCTATTCGCCGTGACAATAAAGTTGGCTATTATAGTAGGTGTGCTCGCAGCGCTGGCAACCTACGACATACAAGTACAAAGTGCTTGGTTTCAACATGAAGCGATACAGGCATTGAGCCATTTTGAAACTGTTAGCATGCTCGCAGGGATGCTCATGGTAACGCAAGGGTTCGAGACAACCCGTTTTATGGGGAATAACTATACGCCAGAACAGCGCATTAAAGCGAGTCGTTATGCTCAGTGGATCGCTATTTTTCTCTATGTTGTTTTTATCGGTCTAACGTGTCCTATTTTCCTGAATTTTCCGATCACGGAATTAAACGAAACAACGATTAGCTACACCCTAGGGCAAGCAATATGGGTATTGCCGATTTTATTACTGGTTGCCGCCACGGCAAGTCAGTTAAGTGCAGCATTAGCCGATACTATCGGTGGCGGAGGCCTCTTAAAAGAGCTTTTCCATTTACCTATCTTCCCCCAATTTTACTACGTTTTAGTTATCGCCATCGCAGGTATATTAGTTTGGTCATCTAACGTATTTGAAATTATTAATCTCGCTTCAAAAGGGTTTGCACTTTATTACCTGATCCAAACAATAATCGTGATCAAACTCGTGATGCGTCAAAGCACAGGTCAACGCATTAGGTCAACAAAATTACTTGGTCTATCGGTGATCGTTCTCTGTTTATTCTTTGTGATTGGCTGGTCAATTCCAGCACCTCATAGCTAATAAGGAAAATACCGATGCTATCACTAGAAACTACACCAACAATTGACCAAATTAAAAATGCGGCTAAGCGCTACGCTATCATTGGTGTTGGAAATCTACTGCAGCGAGATGATGGCGTTGGTGTGCACGCGGTTCGTGCTCTGCAACCCCTGCTAAAGTCTTATTCAAATGTATCTTGCATTGACGCTGGGACACTGAGCTATGAACTTTTGGAGTGGGTCGCGAGTTCCGATCATACGATAGTCATCGACGCGGCCTACATGCGCTGTTCGCCTGGTACGGTGAGAGTGTTTGAGGACGAGGCAATTGCGGATCAGTTTAAGCAAGCGACGACCCATTCCGTTCACCAGATCACGTTACGCGATACATTGTTGACCAGCCAAACGTTATATTCAAAACCTTCTGCGGTGACGTTAATTGGCGTAGAGCCTGAGGCGATAGAGTGGGGAACCTCTTTGAGTCCAAAGGTAAATGCAGCGTTATCATCGATCATCGATATCGCATTTGCTTGCTTATCAAGCGACGACATTCAGGCCTATAAACCGGCAACCCAAAAGGAGGCACGATGACCGAAGAACTCATTTTTATGACATCCAATGCTGAAAAAACCGGCAACGTAATGCCGCTTTTGCATCAGATACGTCATGCGTTGTCTCAGTTAATTGAACGACAAGAACAAACCACGATTGATCTGCGACGATTGCCTTTAAGCGCTAGCGAAGAAGCGCAGTTAGAAGCTTTTCTTGGGCATGGAGAGGTTAAAGCTGATATTCAGGCGCTGGGTGATACGGTGCTAATCGAATCACGCTACGCAGGCGTTTGGCTTGAAATTCACTATAACGAAGATGTGGAGATCATGGGCAAATACGTTCATATCTGTACCTGTCCACCAATCATAAAATCTCAGCCAGAAGATATGGTGTTATCGCTCAGCAATATAGTGTCTGACATCCATTCGTTGTCTCATCAATCTTCTGATGAAACGGCTAAGGAGGATTGAAATGGCGCTACCAACATTAAACAAGCAGTTACAAGCGTCCGGTATCTCAAGACGCACATTTCTTAAGTTTTGCGCTACAACGGCGTCTTTACTGGCATTGCCGCAAAGCGCTGTTGCCGATTTGGCGACTGCCCTTGGCAATGCGAGAAGACCCTCTGTGATTTGGTTGCCCTTTCAAGAGTGCACAGGGTGTACCGAAGCAATATTGCGCTCTCATGCTCCCACATTGGAAAGCCTTATTTTCGATCATATTTCGTTGGATTATCAGCATACGATAATGGCTGCTGCGGGAGAGCAAGCTGAAGACGCTAGGCGTGCGGCGATGAACGCGCACAAAGGGCAATATTTGTTGTTGGTTGATGGTTCGGTTCCGGTGGGTAATCCAGGATACTCAACGATCAGTGGCATGAGTAATGTCGATATGCTGAGAGAATCGGCAAAAGATGCTGCGGGTATTATTGCCATCGGTACCTGCGCGTCTTTTGGCGGGATCCCTAAAGCAAACCCAAATCCGACGGGGGCAGTGGCAGTAAGCGACATTATTACAGACAAGCCAATCGTAAACATTTCAGGCTGTCCGCCACTGCCTATCGCGATTACAGCTGTGTTGGTTCATTACCTGACGTTTAAGCGTTTCCCTGATCTCGACGAATTACAACGCCCACTCGCTTTTTTTGGTGAAAGCATCCATGACAGATGTTATCGACGCCCATTTTTTGAACAACGTAAATTTGCAAAATCGTTTGATGATGAGGGGGCAAAAAATGGGTGGTGTTTGTTCGAACTTGGTTGTAAAGGGCCCGAAACCTTTAACGCATGTGCAACGGTTAAATGGAATCAAGGCACGAGTTTTCCTATCGAATCTGGCCATCCGTGTCTTGGTTGCTCTGAGCCCGATTTCTGGGATAAAAGCAGCTTTTACCAAGCCTTGGGTCCATGGGAGTGGTACAAATCCAAACCCGGCAAAGGTGCACAGAAGCATGCTGGGAAAAACTCATAAGATAATAGGCAAGGCTCATGGAAAATACAGCAAGTAACAACCGGTTAGTCGTCGATCCTATCACTCGAATTGAAGGGCATCTTCGAATAGAAGCTGAAATGGATGGGAATACCATCAAACAGGCGTTCTCATCAGGCACGTCTGTTCGGGGAATTGAACTGATTTTACAAGGCAGAGATCCGCGTGACGCTTGGGCTTTTGCGCAACGTATCTGTGGCGTCTGCACGCTGGTGCATGGTATGGCATCGGTGCGTGCTGTCGAAGATGCAATTAGAAAAGCTTGGCGGTCAAACGCAAAATTAGGGGTTGCCATTGGAAAGCCCTCCATGACATCTATGCCAAAAGGACCGATGCAACATGGTAAAAAAGGGCACCGACAGTCACGTACTTCAATAGGCGTACTGAGTGAAGCAGAAATGGCTATCCCTCAAAATGCACAACTGATAAGAAACATCATGATTGCAACCCAATATGTGCATGATCACGTGATGCATTTTTATCACTTGCATGCCCTAGATTGGGTTGACGTTGTTTCTGCACTAGATGCAGATCCAACGAGAACCGCTGCGCTCGCCGGTCAATTGAGTGATTATCCTCGTTCATCGCCGGGATATTTCAAAGATATGAAGCAAAAAGTCAAAACGCTGGTTGAGTCTGGGCAGCTAGGGATATTCAGTAACGCGTATTGGGGGCATCCTGGCTATAAACTGCCACCTGAAGTTAACTTGATGGCATTAGCACATTATTTAGATGCGCTAACGTGGCAGCGTGAAGTTGTAAAAGTTCACACCATATTTGGAGGGAAAAACCCTCATCCTAATTTTGTCGTTGGCGGCGTGCCTTCACCGATTAATCTCAATGCGTCAACGGGTATTAACACGAGTCGATTAGTGCAACTACAAGATGCTATCACGCAAATGAAGAGCTTTGTCGATCAGGTGTATTACCCCGATATTGTGGCGATTGCGGGTTATTACAAAGAGTGGGGGACACGAGGGGAAGGGCTGGGTAACTTTCTTACCTATGGAGACTTACCTATGACATCAATGGATGACCCTGATTCTTTCTTGTTTCCACGAGGTGCAATACTTGGTCGAGACTTGAGTAAAGTGCATGACCTTGATCTAGATGATCCCTCTGAAATTCAAGAATTCGTCTCTTCCTCCTGGTATCGATATAGTGGAGGGAACGCAAGTGGTTTACACCCTTTTAATGGACAAACAACACTCGAGTATACTGGTCCGAAACCGCCTTACAAGCACCTAAATGTAGGGGCTGAATATTCATGGTTGAAAAGTCCGCGTTGGAAAGGCCATGCGATGGAGGTGGGACCGCTGGCTCGCGTGCTAATGATGTATGCTAAAAAAGATGCCGCTGCGCAAGACATCGTTAATCGATCTCTTTCTATCTTGGATTTAGAGACCTCTGCACTTTTCTCCACACTCGGTAGGACGCTCGCCAGAGCAGTGGAAACAAAAATTGTGGTTAACCAGCTACAGTCTTGGTATGACCAACTATTGGATAATATCGCAAAGGGCGATACCGATACGTTTAACCCTCTGTATTTTGACCCTATCAATTGGCCAATTAAAGGCCAGGGGGTAGGCGTGATGGAAGCGCCTCGTGGCGCGTTGGGGCATTGGTTGGTCATGCAAAATGGCAAAATTGAGAATTACCAATGTGTCGTGCCTACGACATGGAACGCTGGACCTCGAGATCCCAACTCACAGGCAGGTGCTTATGAAGCCGCTCTGCAAGATAAACATACGCTACATGATCCTGACCAACCTTTAGAGATTTTGCGAACACTTCATAGTTTTGACCCCTGCTTAGCATGTGCCGTGCACGTAATGGACGAAACAGGGGAAGAGCGTTTGCGTCTAAAAGTTCGTTAACCTTACTTGAGGAATATTATGAAAATCAAAAATAGTATTAGAAAGTCAGTTACTTCTTTAATTGCCTTTTTTTATCTGGTGGTAGGTTCACCCGTTAGTTATGCGCACCCGGGTCATCAAGGCGATCATTCACTACTTTTGGGATCGCTGGTGTCAACAATCGTGCTTGTCACCGTTGCGCTGTTTATTTATCGAGCTAGAGCAAGTAGGCCCTATCAACGGGTAAAACAGTAATGTGTCTCGCTATCCCCATGAAAGTCATTGCAATTAAAGGCTTTAACGCAACGTGTGAAGCGAAAGGTGTCTCTCGCGAGGTGAGTTTACATTTAGTGCAAGGGCTAGAGGTCAAAGTTGGCGACTATGTGATGGTACATGTTGGTTATGCTCTCCAAGTGATCACCTATGATGACGCGCAGGTGACATGGGAGATGCTCGATCAGGTCATTGCTTACGATGCATGAAATTAGTCTTTGCTATAGCTTGCTTGACACAGTCGCTGTTCACCAGCGAGCAAACATGAATAAGTCTGTCAGTCTGGTTCACGTCAAAGTCGGCCCACTGTCAGGTGTTGAGCCTGACTTGCTGCACCATGCGTTCTTGGCGTGTAGAACTCACACCATTGGCGATCAGGCAACGCTTAGAATTGACACAAGCGCTATCAAGATACGCTGTAAATTGTGTGGCGAATTCAGCCGAGTTTCGGTGAATAGCATCCTATGTGCAAGTTGCGGTGCTTGGCAAACCGACCTCATTGAGGGCGATGAATTTATATTGCAACGAATAGAGTTTATCGCACCTGACAATTTTACAGAATCAAAGGAGAGAAAACATGTGCGGTAACTGTGGTTGCGAAACGCAAGTAAAATCAGAGAAAACTGACAAGCCATCAGCAAATATCGTTGAGGTTCACGCAAATTTAAAAAGCAACAATGACAACCAAGCGATAGCAAACCGTGCTTTATTTGACGCACATAATGTACTAGTGATTAATTTGATGTCATCCCCAGGCAGTGGAAAAACCAGGCTACTCGAAGAAACGATACGTGCGCTTAAGTCGCAATACGCGATGGCGGTGATTGAAGGCGACCTCGAAACTGAAAATGACGCAAATAGAATTAGACGTCATGGTGTGCAGGCGGAGCAAATCGCCACGGGCCAAGGGTGTCACTTGGACGCCAGTATGGTGCAAAAGGTACTTGGAAGATTTAGCTTACAAAAACTAGACGTTTTGTTTATAGAGAATGTTGGCAATTTGATTTGTCCAGCGTGTTTTGATTTAGGACAGCACTTAAACATTATTTTGCTGTCCGTGCCAGAGGGTGATGATAAGCCTGAAAAGTACCCAGTGATGTTTCGTGCCGCGGACGTCATGCTTATTTCTAAGACCGATTACTTGCAATTTCACGATGAATTCAATGTACCTCGCGCGATTGAATCATTTCGTAAAGTGGGCAACGATGCGCCCGTTCTCGAAGTGTCTTCATTGAAAAGTCAACATCTAGAGCGTTGGTTTTCTTATTTTACGCACGCCATTACAGCTCATCAGTCTCAGTCGTTACAAAATAGCGGAGTCTAAAGTCTTATGTACAGTGTTGAATCGTTGCTAAGAGACATTAAGAATACCTCGCTTTCAAAACCGTTTCGTATTCTTAATGTTTGCGGTGGCCATGAGCGTGCGATTACGCGCGCTGGATTTAGAACGTTGTTTCAGCACAATATTCATCTGATACCTGGGCCAGGGTGCCCCGTTTGTATTTGCCCCGAAGAGGATATTGCATACGCGATACACTTAGCCATTAACGAAAATGTCGTTATCGTTAGTTTTGGTGACATGCTCCGCGTCCCAGTCGAACACGAAATGGGTGGCTGTAGCTCATTGATAGACGCAAAAAATCAAGGGGCCGATATCCGTCCGATATCTTCTCCTCAAGAAGCGGTATCTATAGCATTGGAAGAACCTCGTAAGGTTATTGTGTTTTTTGCTGTTGGTTTTGAAACGACTATGGCACCGATTGCAGCAACACTGCTTAATGATTTACCCAATAACTTTAAAGTTTTATTGTCTGGACGACTTACTTGGCCAGCAGTTGCCCATGTGCTTGAGAGTCAACCGAATACTTTTGATGCACTGATTGCGCCTGGCCACGTTGCGACAATTATGGGTAGTGAAGAATGGCAGTTTGCAATCGACCATCATAATTTGCCTGTCAGTATTGCTGGTTTTCATCCAGAAAGTTTGCTGTTGTCGCTCCAAACGCTGCTCGGTAATTGTTCAAATAAAGTCGTCACACTGAGTAACCGCTATCCCGAAGTGGTAAAGCAAAACGGCAATGCAGCAGCTAAAGCAATAATCAATAAAGCGTTCACTATCGTTGACGCACATTGGCGAGGAATTGGTGTTATTCCTGGTTCTGGATTTTCCTTTGCTTCGAGACTATCGCACCTAGACGCCACAAACGATTATGCGCCAGTCGATTTCCCTTCGCAATGTGCGCAAAACGTTCCTGAAACCACATCGCCCTGTGAAAAAGTGATCCTCGGAAAAATGACACCTGATGCGTGCCCGTTTTTTGGTCAGGAATGCAAACCAGCATCCCCTAAAGGCGCATGTATGGTGTCTGATGAGGGGGCTTGCCGAATTTGGTATAGCTCTGGTGAGCGCTCGATAACAAATGTTATCAAAAAGGGGAATACGCTAAAGGTGGAGATGAAGTGATGACAACTGCCCGCACATATGTTGCCAATACGAATAAGAGTAAAACTATCGCCTATGAGTTGAACATTACTGGAGTCATCCAGGGGGTTGGGTTCAGACCGTTAGTTTACTGCTTAGCGTATGAAAAAAGTATTGTTGGTTGGGTACAAAACGACTGTGGATGTGTGCGAATACACGCTGAAGGCACTGAGCTAGACGTTGAACAATTTGTATTCGACTTACTGAACAATGGGTCGCTAGTTTCCATATCCTTGCTGGAAAAGAAGCAGGTTAAACTGAGTAATGTAGACTCGTTCACGATAAAAGAAAGCGGTCATGATATAGCGTGCGGGGCGATATCAATCCCCAAAGATGTCTATTTGTGTGGAGCGTGTAAAGCTGAGTTACTGTCAAATACTAACCGACGTGGCACCTATAGCTTTATCGCTTGCAGTAAATGTGGTCCACGATTTTCTATGCTGCGAGCAATGCCATACGACAGAAAGAACATGAGTATGTCAGCATTTCCAATGTGTGAGTTATGTCGTAAAGAATATCAATCGCCAACTGATAGGCGCTTTCATGCTCAACCAATAAGCTGTCGCGTATGCGGGCCTGAAGTATTTTGTTCAACTGTCGGCGGGCGCGTGGTCTCGCAAGGCGATGTTGATGTTGTAGCAACGGTTGTCGCATATTTGAATCAAGGCAAAATTGTCGCGTTAAAAAGTATAGGCGGTTATCACTTGCTCTGTGACGCACAAAGCACTGAAGCGGTAGACCTTTTACGCCAGCGTAAAAATAGACCAGATAAACCTTTCGCGGTCATGCTCCCAGAGCCTCGTGCAGACGAAACAAGTGAGGATTGGTTAGATAAATGCGTTGCTGTAGACAGTCATCAAAGAGCGCTCTTACTAAGCCCCGTGCGACCCATTTTACTTGCAAAAAAGCAATCGAATGTACCCATTGCAGATAACGTAGCGCCCATGCTTCGTGATTTGGGGGTGATGTTGCCGTGCAGCGGACTGCATTTACTCATTATGCAGCAATTCAATCGCCCCATGGTGGCTACGTCAGGAAATATTTACGGTGAACCGATGGTCACATCGACGTCATCGGCACAGCAACACCTTACGATGTTGGCAGACATCTTCGTGCACCATAATCGAGACATTTTTCACAAACTGGATGATTCTGTGCTGCGAACGCTTAAGTCAGGCACCATTCCAATTCGCCTGGGGCGGGGTATAAGTCCGATAGAATTATCATTGCCATATACTGTGCAGGAACCAATGCTTGCTGTTGGCGCGAATCAGAAAAATACAGTCGCAATAGCTTTGAACAATCGACTTATCGTAACACCGCATATTGGCGACCTCGATTCTCCGATAATGCAAGCGCACTTTGAAAAATGTATCAGTGACTTTCAAGCTCTCTATCATGTTCATCCACAGCGTATTCTTTGCGATAGCCATCCTGGCTATATCAGTTCCCGTTGGGCCAAAGGCAGTGAACTACCGACTACTAAAGTTTTACATCACCACGCTCATGCATCAGCGTGGGCATTAGCTGCTGAAATATCGACACCAAGCTTGGTTTTCGTGTGGGATGGAACGGGATTAGGCGAGAATGGCGAGATGTGGGGAGGGGAAGTTTTTTGTGGGACGCCGGGCAATTGGAAACGTGTTGCCTCATTAGCGCCTATGAAGTTGCAAGGCGGCAACAAGGTTCCAAATCAACCATGGCGAAGTGCAGCATCACTAGTGTGGGGTACTAATTTCACCGGCATTGATTTTAAACCATTTGATCCACAACAATTAAGCTACAACGCATGGCAAAACGAACTCAATTGTCATGTTAGTAGTTCAATGGGAAGACTGTTCGACGCGGCGGCATTTGCCTGCTGTGAACAGAGCGAAGTCTCTTATGAAGGGCAGGCGCCGATGATGTTGGAAAGCGTTGCGTCGACGCCCTCTAAGGTTATGCCGTTAACGTTGGTCCAGAAAAACGACGAATTTATTCAAATGGATTGGCGAACACTGGTACCGGAACTATTTGATTTCAAAGTGTCTCCTCAAACTCGTGCTGCAAATTTCCACGCTTCGTTAATTGAAACGGTATGGGAGGTAACCCTACATTGCCGTAAAAAGTTTAATTTTGACCACATTGGATTGGCAGGAGGCGTCTTCCAAAATCGCATTTTGTGTGACGGTATATCACAACGGTTTTTACAATCAGACATTCCTGTGGTTATTCCAAGTAGTTTGCCATTAAACGATGCCGCAATAAGTGTTGGGCAAATCCACGAATACTGTTCACGGAGGTCATAATGAAAAGCGCAGAGGGCAATAATCATTCATCATCAGAGCCGTTGGGCACGGAATCTATTCAATTAGCTCAGGGGAACGGCGGAACACTGACAAAAAGACTCATTGATCATGTTTTTAAAAATAAAGCGAACAAAGATCTAGATCTGCTTCATGATGCCGCCACAGTAACTTTTGATGGTCCTTATCTGAGTATAACAACGGATAGCTTCGTTGTATCCCCCCCAACATTTCCAGGCGGCAATGTAGGCGCGTTGAGTGTTTACGGTACCGTCAATGATTTAGCAGTCGTTGGGGCAACACCACGGTACATCAGTACTGCATTTATTATTGAAGAAGGCTTTTCCCTTTCAACATTGAAACAAATCGTTAATGGAATGCATCAAGCTGCCGAAGAAACGAAGGTCGCCATTGTAACAGGTGATACGAAAGTTGTCCCGAAAGGCAGTGGTGGCGGCGTTTTTATCAATACAACGGGTGTTGGAGACAGCCGAGATGCGCCGATTTGGGATACCAGTCTTATAAAGGCAGGCGATCATGTACTGGTTAGTGGTTCTGTAGGTGATCACGGTGCGTGTGTCCTGCTTGCTCGCGAGGACTATGGTTTGCAAGGTCAGCTAAAGTCTGATTGTGGAAGCGTTGTTCCTCTTATTGATCCAATCAAGCATTTGGAAGGTGTTCGTTTTGTGCGTGACCCAACTCGTGGAGGGTTGTCAGTATTACTCCATGACGTTGCTAATGAAACAGGCTTCGATATCGAGTTAATTGAAAATAATATTCCGGTGCGACCTGAAGTGGCAAGCGTGTGTGAAATATTAGGCTTTGATCCGTTTGTTTTAGCGTGTGAGGGACGCATTGTTGCTGTTGTTGCCCCTGACATAAGCGGTAAGGTGCTAGAACACTGGCGGAGCATTCGAAACGGGGAGCAGGCCGAACACATTGGTGTAATAGTAAAAAACACCGAATCAAAAGGGCGCGTGACCATTGTTACGCCAATGGGAGGAAGACGTTTCATGAATGAACTCGAAGATGAGCCGCTTCCAAGGATCTGCTGAAAGAATAGGTGTTGACCTGTGAGCAACACATAGGTTTACCCTAGTAACGTGAGAGTAGAACATAGGATTAAAGGCGTGCTTAACCGCATATCTATGTTGATAAAAGAGGAGCGTTAAAATGCGCGTTAAACAAATTGCAGATGCACTAGAGATTAGCGCGGACAGCGTACGGTATTACACGCGCATTGGTTTTTTGGTGCCAAGTAAATCGCACAATGGTTACAAGTATTACAGGCCCGCTGATGTGACACGACTACGGTTTATTTTAAGCGCGCGTTCATTAGGTTTCTCTATCAATGATATTAAGGAAATTCTGTTCACGTCATCACAAACCAACGCGCCATGCCCGACGGTTCGGCGCCTTATTGAACAAAGGTTGAAAGAAACTGAACAGCGGTATCAGGACATGCATGAGCTAAGACTGCGCATGCGAAAAGCAATCTCAGAATGGGAAAATACACCGGATCAGCATCCAACGGCCGATACGATTTGCCATTTGATTGAAGGTTTCACATCACTTAAATCATAACATTATTTAGAGAGGGAGTGGCTCATGAATTCAAAAACGGACGATGCGAAAATTCATTCGTGTTGTGGCGGTGACAAAAAAGTATCAACCGCTAGTAAGGCGGTCGAGAGTGAAACACATACTGAGCAAGTCTCTGCGTCTTCGGGTGAGCTACAACTCAATATCCAAGGTGCAAGTTGCGCCAGTTGTGTGACTAAAATTGAAGCGGCCTTAAAACAGGTCTCGGGTGTCACCAATGCTGAGATGAATTTTGCTGAACGCTCGGTGTTGGTGATGGGCAGTTCATCCTCCCACGCATTGATTAAGGCGGTAGAGCAAGCTGGGTATAACGCAACATTAGCGAATACGGATTCAGATGAGGCTGCCATTGAAGAAAAGGAACAGGCGGACTGGGCATATTATAAAAAACTAATGCGAGACATGGTCATTGCATTATCTCTGGGTGTGCCACTGATGCTTTATGGCTTGGTGACGGGGGAAATGAGCGTCAACACGACCACTGAGCGGATCGTGTGGTTGATTGTAGGGATCATGACATTGGGTGTTATGGTGTTTTCTGGTCGGCATTTTTATGTAGGTGCTTGGAACTCCTTTAAAAATCACGCCGCGAACATGGATACTTTGATTGCATTGGGGACAGGAACAGCCTGGTTGTACTCTATGGTCGTTGTGTTTTTCCCCGGATATGTGCCTGAAATGGCGCGGCATGTCTATTTTGAAGCAACAGCCATGATAATTGGTCTCATTAATTTAGGCTTAGCGCTTGAGATAAAAGCACGCGGTAAAACGTCCGAGGCAATTAAACGACTGATTGGTTTACAAGCCAAAACAGCTCGCGTCATTCGTGATGGGCATGATATAGATATTCCGATTGAAGATGTTCTGCTAAATGATCTTATCCGGGTTCGCCCTGGGGAGCGCATCTCTGTTGATGGCTTAGTTGTCGAGGGCCAGACAAGTATTGATGAATCAATGCTAACGGGTGAACCCATGCCCATAGAAAAACGAAAAGACGATGAGGTCGTTGCCGGCACGATAAACAAATCAGGCTCTATCGTCTTTCGAGCAGAGCGCGTGGGAAAAGATACCGCGCTTGCTCAAATTATTAACATGGTAAAACGCGCACAAAATTCTAAACCGCCTATTGGTCGATTAGCTGATATGATTTCCGCCTATTTTGTACCGGTCGTCATGATCATTGCCGTGATCAGTGCGCTGGCCTGGCTGAATTATGGCCCATCTCCTGAAGTAGCTTTTGCAATCGTTTCTGCGACCACAGTACTGATTATTGCCTGCCCTTGCGCCTTGGGTTTGGCCACACCGATGTCGGTGATGGTCGGTGTGGGAAAGGCGGCTGAAGCGGGGGTTCTTATCCGAAACGGCGAAGCGCTGCAATCTGCATCAAAAATAACCACTATGGTTCTAGATAAAACAGGCACTATTACTGAGGGGGCCCCTAAAGTAACAGATGTCGTTATAGTTTCAGATCATAGTCACAACGATGTGCTTTCTTTGGCGGCTAGCCTTGAGTCTGGTTCTGAGCATCCACTTGCCATGGCGATCGTTGAATCTGCAAAGGAGCAAGGTGTGCCGATCCATTCCGTTACTGATTTTCAGTCCATTGCGGGGAAGGGGGTTGAAGCCATGCTAAATTCTCAACGCCTGCTATTTGGAAATGAAAAATTGATGATAGACCAAGGGATCGAGCTTCATCATTACATCGACAAAGCGCAGAGGTTAGCAGCGGATGCAAAGACCCCTATGTATTTTGCTATTGATTCTACATTAGTTGCCGTAATTGCCGTCGCTGACCCAATAAAATCTGACTCAATAGATGCGATAAAGCGGCTACAGCATAACGGGATACGAGTTGTGATGTTAACCGGGGATAATCGACTGACCGCAAAAGCCGTCGCCCGAAAAGCGGGGATTGCAGATTACGTTGCCGAAGTGATGCCGGAAGATAAGGCAAACAAAATACTTGAGCTTCAACGTGAAGGCGAAATTGTGGGTATGACCGGTGATGGCATAAATGACGCACCGGCCCTTGCTCATGCCAACGTCGGCTTTGCGATTGGGACTGGGACTGATGTAGCGATAGAAAGTGCGGATATAACGTTGATGCGCGGCTCCCTACATGGGTTAGCGGATGCAATTGCCGTGAGCAAAGCAACACTGCGTAACATCAAGCAAAACCTCTTTGGCGCATTTATTTATAATGTCGCCGGAATACCATTTGCGGCAGGCGTCTTTTATCCATTCTTAGGGATACTGCTTAACCCAGTCATTGCTGGTGCAGCGATGGCATTCTCATCACTAACGGTGGTGACCAATGCTAACCGATTACGTCTATTTAAAGCGAAAGAGCACTAGGAGTACACAATGATGATATGGATTAATTTAGCAGGGCTTATCCTGATTGGGCTTATTGTTTGGTGGTTTTGGCTTTACAAAGCACAATCAACCCAGATAAAAGACGGCAGTATCAAAGTCCTTGTAAAAGACGGCGTGTATCAGCCTGCCAATATCACGGTGCCGGCGCATCAGTCCGTTCAGCTTATGTTCGTCAGAGAAGATGCAACGCCCTGTGCAGAAACGTTATTGATCCCGGAGTTGGATATCAATGAAACATTAGCGCTTAACAAGCGAGTGACGGTCACTATTCCTGCTTCCAGTGCCGGCGTTTACCCATTTCATTGTCAGATGCAAATGTATCGTGGCACGTTGGTGATCAAGTGATTAAACGCTTTTTATTAACGTAAAAGATACCAAAGCGAGGTGTATTATGAGTAAACAAAAAGTCCCCTTTTGGCGCACCCCCAGTGGTTGGTCTGCCATAGGCCTTATTACCGCCGCGAGCTACTTCTTGCTGGTTGAGCATGGTGAGCATGTGTTTCCGTATTTACCTTACTTGATCTTGTTGTTGTGCCTTGTCATGCACATTTTTATGCACGGCAGTCATGGCAAAGGACATGAAACACATGAGCACACCGAAAAAACATTTAAAGAACAAACCGAGGACAATGAGCAATATCGAAAAGGCTATATCGAAGGGTTAGAGCAGGCCCGTAAAGGAAAACATAAAACGGAGAATAATAATGCACGGTGATTCTGATTATGGGCTCTGGGCACTAGTCATTATAAACTCAGCCATTTTTATCTTTTTTGCGTTTAGTTTTATCAAGCCGAAGTCGAAAACAGATTGGCGAAGCCTAGGTGTATTTTCCGCTTTTATCGTGGCCTTATTTACCGAAATGTATGGTTTCCCCCTGACAATATATTTTTTGTCAGGGTGGTTAGCGGAAAGTTATCCAGGGGTAGACTTTTTAGCGCATGAAAATGGTCACTTGTGGCATACTTTGCTAGGGCTATCCGGCGATGCTCACTGGGATATTTTACACATCTTAAGTAATGTCATCATCATTTTAGGTTTCTTTTTACTATCCGCTTCTTGGAGTGTCCTACACCACGCGCAAAAATCGCATAGTTTAGCCACTACTGGATGGTACGCTCGCTGCCGGCATCCTCAATATGTTGCATTTATACTGATCATGTTTGGCTTTTTGTTGCAATGGCCAACACTGCCAACCTTACTTATGTTTCCAATTCTTATTGTCGTTTATGCTCGACTCGCCACGCGAGAAGAGCAGCAAGCTGAATCCGAGTTTGGTGATAGCTACAGACACTATAAACAAACGACGCCAGGTTGGTTTCCCCGTATGGGTATTTCAAACGTTTCAAGCACTAATTAAGGATTACAAAATGAACAAAGTACTACTGTCATTACTGTTTGTTGGAGGGGTGTTACCCGCGACATTTGCTGCTGCTCAAACGTCGATGAGTGCGGATGATATGCTTCGAAGTAATGAGCTTGTCATGGATGCACTAATGCAACGCATACAACGGATCAACGACGTCTCTGATAGGCAAACTCTCATCGTTGAGCATATGAAAATGATGGAAATTTATTTAACGAATATTGAGAAGAGACTCCAAAGTGAAACAGACCTGCAACACAAAGCACATCTGGAAGAAACGTACACAAATGGCCTTCAACGAAGTCTCGTTCTTATCGACAGCGGTTTAGCAGGGGGCGACTTTGTAGTCATGGGAAATTCGGTAGACGAACTTTTGTTTTATCTTGAACAAAGAATGTCAATTTTACAATCGTTAATGAAGCAGCAGCTCGGTGCCAATAGTGTTTTAAATAATTAAAGAAATGACGAACATAAACAAGTTAACAATCGATTTATAGGAGGAAAAGATGAGCGATCTAGATCACAGAGTCGGTGTATCAGAGGCGAATTTAGTCGTACGGCATTTAAAGTTGGTTGGTATTACCGAAGATAACATAGAAGCAATTATTGCTGGCATTGATGGGACCTTTGGAATCGATGCAGTTTCATTTGAGGACGCCAAAAGTACCCTGCATATAGGCTACGATGCAACCCACTGCAATTTAGATGGCATTGAGACAATCATTCGTGACAACGGGGCAGACATTTCGGACGACTTTTGGACAAAAATGAAAGAAGGCTATTACCAATTCGTTGACGAAAACATTCGTGAAAATGCAAAACACAAACCCTGGAGTTGCCACCGTGTTCCTCCTGGGCAAACCCATAAAAAGTAATTGGTTCAATAGCAACGATCAGACTTACGTTACGCCTGATCGTACAGCCATAACAAACAAAAACAGGACAACACAGTGGTACATAGTAAAAACGAAGCGGACAGAATTAAGTTACTTAACTTGGGAATAATTGAAAGAAACCCAGCTGAGCATGAAATCCATCAAGCGGTACAAGAATTCACAGGTTCCGTTATGCCTAACGCAAAAGTTATATAATCCTCGTGAACCTCTTCTCAAAGTGGGGCTTGTTCAAGTCTTTCACAGACAATATCCATTGGCGTTTTTCCCTTTAACGAACCATGTGCCCGTTGCCAGTTGTAGTAATGCTGCTATTCGGGCAATGTTTCGTTTTTTAGTTCGTCTAGATTCAAGTTTACTGTTGAATAAAACTCTTCTTTGTCGGTTCTTTGCTTTCAACCTTACCATTCAGGTGAGGAGAACCAGGCTTGTTAGGACGAAATTTGATGCCATAATCCATCAGCTTTCGCTGAACTTTCTCTGCGAAGAATTCTGTACCACGGTCGGTTTGTATTCGCTGTATTGGAAATGGCATTTCCTCGATTACCTTATCGATAAAAATAAGGGTGTTTGCTGCCGACCTCCGGTTAAACACATCCAGTACGCGATATCTAGAGCAGTCATCAATAGCAGTATATTGGTAAATTCCAGGAGCGATTTTGCATGTATCCATCTGCACTCGATCACCTGGAATGGGTCTTTGGTAACGGATGAAGTCTTTTTTCTTCCGTTGAAATACTATTGGTTTAACGTCATGTCTGGTCAGCACCTTATGTATGGAAGCAAGCGATGATTGAACACTATGCTCGCGAAGAAGTTCATTTTGGATTCTCCGCGCACCAAGCTTCCTGTCTTTTCTCAGGCTTAGAATCCATTCCTCTATCTGATGGTTTATTTTAGTATTTGGCGAGGTATGAGGGCGTTTAGAAACGTCCTGAAGACCGTCTAGACCATTTTCTTTATATCGTTTTAACCATTTACGAAGAGTGGGTCTGGATATACCACACCTGCGGCAAACCAGACCTGCATTTTTAGTTTCTTCGTAAAGCTCAATCCACTTGAGTCGCTGTCTAATTTCTTTGTTCTTAGAGTCGTATTATTTTGAAACGATCTCTATGAATCACACACATAAACGTCCTTGTTGTCTTAAATATTCTGACTACTGTTTTCGAAGACCGTAATTAAAGATTCATCCAAATAGGGACCGATCTCGCTAAAATCGTAAATGCTATTTATGTTCTTATTGCTAATGATCCTTCTGCATTTTAATTTAGTTAAAAATGAATCACTACTAGCAACGGTGAGAATATCTTGTTCAAGATCTCCAGCTAGTTTTTCAACCAATTTAGATTCTAACCTTCGCGAAATACTCTCAAAAGAAGGCAAATTTTCTTCGTTAGTGTTATCGACCCAATCTTTGGTCCTTGTTAGATGATTCTCTATTACCTCGAAAGTTTTTTCAATTTTTATGTTTTTCTGCAATCGGTAAGCAAGTATTGGGTCATGTTTTGAAAGCTCTAAAATAGCGCTGTCAAACTGAGAGGAGAAATCTACTCGCAGTTCTTCCTTCATATCAATGATTAACGAATTAAATGCTTTCTCAAGGGCAATTCGTAGCTCTGCTTCGAATGCTGATTTATCTTTAGGCGAGAATGCTTGGTCATTCAATTTCTCTAAATACAGCTTCAAGTAACCGTCAATCGCGCGATCTGTATTAATTACTGAATTGATAAATACATTGCGTAACTCAAGGAGTAAATAAATTATTGTTCGATTACTTTCTTTTTTTTCTCTCTGAATTTTCCATATATATGTTGCTAAGGCTACTAAAATAGTTGCACTAGCGGTAATAAAGGATCCCAAAATCTTAAGTTCTATCATGTAACTCTCGTGCGATAAACTCATCAACTAAAGATGCTAACAAATGCAAAATTAGTTTTTGTTTATGAAGTAGATTAATAAGTATCAGCAATTTTGTAATACTGTGAAGATAGCGTTTTGCGCAGACTCTCTAAATTCACGACCAATTCTTGGTGTGTATGAAGGGTGGGGGGCTGATATTACAGTTGTTTTAAAATCGCCTTTTTGCAGGCTACCTACTGAAAACTTGAACGTTACTTTACCTCTCACTTCGTGATGCTGTATGTCTGTTAAGTTTGAAGAGTGTAGTAGCCAATTCTTTGATGATGGGCTATTAGAGCTCTTGGGAACAAGAACAACTTTTGGCTTGAAGTACTCGATTATCTGATTGTTCAGCTCGTAAGAAAACTGAATAGCTCTCTCTAAAAGCGCTTTATCGTATTTAGCCAACTGAGAAGTG
>Ga0208064_100021_pt1 | contig 78559 bp, 65 predicted proteins | sample DeeseametaMP0145_FD_184220 | JGI IMG/M metagenome (GOLD analysis project Ga0208064, IMG submission 184220) | Marine microbial communities from the Deep Atlantic Ocean - MP0145 (SPAdes) | ecosystem: Environmental > Aquatic > Marine > Oceanic | place: West of Cape Verde, Atlantic Ocean | collected...
TATTCACTAGCACCATAACCGCATCATTCATCATGTCTAAATCTAGGCGAGGTACTTCGCTGTTTTCAGATATGCCGTCATCAATGCTCATCGCTATAAGACCACGCTGCTGGCGTGCGCCAATATTGTGGAATCCTATACGGTCGATGATGTCTTCAGCGGTGGTTAATCTAAACAGCGGACTTGTCATTCGAATATTAAGCAATTCTGCAAACACATCAGAGGCAAACATTATATCTGCCATTGAGGCCGCGCGATTTGGATTGTAAATGAATTCACCCATTTCTTCCCAACGGGCTTCGTTGTCTTGTGCCAACGGTAAACCTACGTTCCAGTTGTTCGTTTCGTAGGTGAAATCGACGTAGTTAAACCAGTCGCCCGCATCATAGGTATTTCTATCCATTGATTTTGAGCGAAGCATGTCGCCGCCCATTTGTAAAAATGGAATACCTTGAGACACAAGATTAATACCCATTGCTACATTTTGGGCACGAACCCGCTGTTCTAGAGTAATATCGTGTGGAAGCGTGTAGTTTAACTGATCCCACAGTGTTTCATTATCGTGCTTCGACACGTAGTTAATGATATCCGCAGGATCTTCTGCATAGCCGCCTAAGTTACTGGTAGCGCCTGCACTTCCTGAAGACGTCTCCAAAACATAGTCTTTTAACGTTCCGATCATGCCCATTTTTACACGGTCTTGCGCGCTTAATAGCCCTTCATCTTCCGGTCTAAAGATAGCGCCCTGGCGAATAGCTTCGCGAATACGGTCGTTATAGGTACCAATCTCGGTACCAGCCATATTGAGCTGGCTCGCTTGCTCGTAACCGCGGTCTATTTTAGTCCAGCCTTCACCGTAGAAATAATTGTCAGCATCGATAGCTTGGACTGCATCACGCAAGCGTACCATAGTGTCTTTTGTAGCTTGGCTCATGATGTCGAAACGGAATGAGTCATACTTATAATGCTCAGTCCACATGAGCAGCGAATCTTCCATGAACTTTTCCATCATGACATTGCGAGGCTCTGTGTCATCACAGCACGTTTCACGAACAATCGCACCAGTATCCACTTCATAACGGTGATAGTAGCCCGGTACCGCTTTGTCTAATACTGACTTACTGAAAACACCCGACGCATTGGTATGGTTATAGACTACATCAAGTGCAACACGTAGCCCCATCTCGTGAAGTGCTTGGATCATGGCGCGCATTTCTACAATGCGTTCTACACCCTCTGCACTCGACGCATAGCTGCCTTCCGGTGCGTTAAAGTGATGAGGATCATAACCCCAGTTGAATGTATCTAGATTGCGTAAATCATTAGTAAGCTGCTGAGCTTTACCCGCTTGAGATAAAGGATCGTAACCGTTGTAAACGTCAATTAGCAATGCATCAGCGCTTTCTTCTTCACATACCGCAGCACTGCTATTTAAGCGACACAGTTTGCCTACCGAATCGTATAAATCTACCGTTTTTGTTGGATCTTCATCGATAGTTGCTATGTCATTTGCTGGAAGTATATGGAAGTAAGTAAGCCCTGCTTCAACTAGCTTTTTAAGGTGCTCAACCGGTGCTGTGCCCTCTTCAGTAAAAGCAAGGTATTTACCTCTATTTTCCTCAGACGTAGACATATCACGTACGCTAAAGTCACGAACGTGTCCTTCGTAAATGACTGCATCTTCATAATTTTCAACCGTCGGAATAGTATGAGTATCCCAGCCTTGTGGTTTTAAATCATCATCCGCTAGATTTACGAAGCGAGAGAAACGGCCGTTTGTGCTTAGTGACACAGAATATGGGTCTGTAACAAGCAGCGTTTCTACATTCCCCGTAATAGGGTGATAGACGGTAACTTCATAACGGTAAAGCTGACGGTCAAGGGACATATCGCCTTCATGACGCCAGACACCAGACGTATCATCTCGAACCATATCAATACGTTGGCTTAATGTCTTGTTGTCGTTATAAATCAGAAGATCAACATTTGAAGCAGTAGGCGCCCACAATGCGGCAGTAATACCTGTATCAGAGTAGATACCACCAAGTTGAGCTTCGTCGGCATCGTCTTCACCGAGCGTATATAGTGCGTCTATTCCGTTAGCCAGTTGGATCCCGGTCGCAACAACAAGCGCACCGTCAGCATCGTAACCCCCTACTACGGCTTGTGTCGTCAACACGGTTTTAGCATCTTCAACCGACCAGTCGCCTTCCCAAGCCTGCATAGCCGATAAGTGCGGCGCACGGGCAGTTTGCTCTTCGGTAAGTGTTGTACTCATTAACGTTACTTGAGTACCGTTAATACCCTCTTCCAGCGTGCTCTCTAAGTCAGCCTGTGCTGAATAGTGAAGTTTCACCTCTGAAACGGTTTCAGGTACGTCCCATAAAATAGTGTTGGCATCTAACCAATGCGCGCCAAAACCCTCGATATCAACAGGCTGTGGACCAAGAGACATGATAGGGAACTCAAATATGGTTGCCTCGCCAGAAAGGGTAAAATTCATGCGTACAAATGTTTCATCATCTTGTACTAAAGAACCCTGGAAGTCTCCGCCCCCCATTTCTTTTCCGGCATCGTCAGTGCCTTTGTGGATGATGAAATTGTGGCAGCTTCCATACCCGTCTTTAAGGTCTAGAATCCAATACGCACCATAGTTTGGATCGATACCGCTATGAATGCGACCGTTGGCCCAATCCGTGTCTGCGTCAGCATAAGCATCACACTCGTCATTGTTCCAAGTATGTAGTCTCCAGCCTTCATAAGCTGCATCGTTACTTGAGTTATCAGCGTCAACAGCAGCCCGATTATAATAAAGTACAGCTTGATTAGATGAAGGGGTAAATACAGGTGCAGGTAAACTTGGATCAGCACCGGCTTCACATGCATCGTTCGCTTCATTAGGTACGAGTGGCGCATCGCATTGAATAGGTGGTGGCGGTTCACAAGCCGTACCTGATGAATTAGGTACATTTGGAACCTCACAGGTAAGCAGATCGTTGGTGCCCGACTCTACGCCCGAGCCACCGCAACCTGCAAGTGTATATGCGCCTACTACGAGTAACGCAGCGCGCACTACTCTTTTTTTAGTAAACATAGAATTCTCCTGAATATTTTCGCTACTTTTGGCAACCGAATATTCCGTCGTGTTGCTAAATAAATTACCTAAGATGCTGTTTTTCATAGTTGATATGTCATCCCTAGGTAATATTGCGTACCAAAGTATTGGATAGTGCCGGTTTGCTCTTCTGATGAGAAATAGCTCTTCGTTGGCTCGTCTGTTAGGTTGTTAACTTGAAATAGTACGCTCCAATTGTCGTTAATCTCGTACGACGCTTGGTAATCAATAACCAATTCTTCGTCAAAGTTAACCACCTGGTCGTTTACCGCTACTTGCTGCGAAACAAATGCATCGCGATATCGGCTAGACAAGCGAGTTTCAAAACCTTCGTATTCCCAAAACACGGTTAGCGTAGCAACGTTTTCAGAAAGACCTGGTAAGTTAGCGGCATACACGTCATCACCTAGCGTGCGTTGAATTTCACTTTCGGTGTAAGAGTAACTTGCGCTAACGCCTAAGCCTGACCACATGCCAGGCAGCATGCTATAAATTTGCGTATAGGCGATTTCTAAACCGCGAATATAGCCACCTTCGGCATTGTTTACGGCTGTGCTGTAGCTACCATTTTCAGTAGGGACGGTAATAAAGATGGGGTCGCCATTTTCATCAAGCGCTAGTTCGGCTTCCTGTCCTGCAAACTCTGGCGTCAAGTAAACCGGCACACTTACGTTATCAGGAATTACAATGCCGTTTGCTTCAAAATCATAAGGCTCTATTTCGATGTCTTCTACGAACGATTCAATGTCTTTATAAAAGCCAGCAACAACTAATGCACCTTCCGTATCTGAGAAATAATACTCCCACGAAACGTCGTATTGAGTTGCATAGAATGGTTCTAAATAAGGGCTGTTACGGGCGCTACCACTAACCCTTGCCGTAGGGTTGGAAAGCGTAATTTCACCCGAATCTCTGTCTTGGAAAGCGGTAACCGTTTCAATAGTGGTTGACGCATTTGCGGCAAAACGGTTTATTGGCGCTCTGCCCATCACTTTTGCAGCAGCTACACGAAGTTGCGTGTCATCTGTAAGTTTAAAGTTCAGGTTAATTGAAGGCAAAACGTCAGAATATTCGTGACTTATCAACGCTGGGCGATAAAAGTTATTAATTAACCCTACGTCGTCGGTAATGTTTTGTGCACCAGCCGTAGGGTCACTAACTTCAACCGTTGTTCCGGTCTCAAGGTCTTCAATTAACTGAGTAGCACGCTGTAGCGTCGTTGAACTTTGTTTACTTTTAACGTAACGAACACCAACATTACCTGTAACAGGGATACTGCCAATTTCTGTATTAATGTTTGCCATCAAGTAGGCAGAATTCACAGTTTCAAATACATCGCCACTTTCTTGTAGCGTCCACGCAGTAGCAGGCCCGGTACCTGGACCATTGATAACGCCGGCAGCGCCTGGTCCCCACGTTTGAACAGGCTGTGGCCTACCGCTTGGAAACCAAGCATTAAGTGCACTGTCTAGATCAACGGAAAGATAACTTGGAAAATAACCAAAATCTCCGCTCCAATTTACCTCTTCGACCATATCAGAAGTTAACTGAAGTGGCGGTTCGCTTACTGAGAATGCACTATCGTTTCCGTATTCAAACACAGAGCGGTCATTGTTATATTCCCGGTCTGAGTAACGATAACCAAATTCAAAGCCAGAAATGATTGGCACATCGACATAATATTGGAAGTCTACGCGATAGGCGTCTAACTCATCTTTGTTTTCATACGGATAAATACCGTATTTACTTACCATTACACGGTCTAAGTCTGTAAAAGCATCACTTTGATTAAAACCGATATCAGGTAAGTTTAGTCCGTTGAGCAAATAAGATATTTGGACGTTTTCGTCGAACACGGGGTTTGCCGCTGTCGCATCTTCGCCAACAAGCGACCACAGTAAGCCGTTTCTAAAGTCGCTTTCTGCACTTGAGCGGGAGACGTCAAACTGAACCGCTAAATCTGGCGATATCTCCCAGCTAGCATTCACGCCTAAGTTGGTAACACTGTCGAAATCTTGATTGTCGTCGTTTACCAACTCAACACGGGTAAAGCTATTGTCTGTACGAGAAAATGTGCCGCCAATTACGCTATTATTTGCTACTACAGGATTAGTTATACCAGCGTTTATTCCACCTAGCTTAACGCGAAACCCACGTGCAAAGGCTTCGGAGTCAAATTTCGAGATAAAAGCATCAGCTTTAAGTGTAAAGGTATCGATAGGTGCCCATTCAAACGCCGCAACGTAACCATCGCGAGTCTCTTCCCCGCCCTTGTGCTGCATTTCAAAGCCTTCTGAAATGAGTTCACAATTGGGGCAATCTGCTGGCCCGTCTATATCACCTTCAAGTCCGTCTACATCAACTTGACCGTTATAAGCTAAACCAATGAATTGAGTAGAAACGCTCGGTTGGAATAAACGAGCATAACCTAGTGATACACCTAGCGTATCATCAAGGAATTTACCTTGATATGAAAAACTCAGTCTATGTCCATACTCTGTAGCATCACTCACCTCTGACGCTCTATCGTTATACATGCCACGCATGTTGGCGCTGAATTTATGCTGCTCTTCAATGGCAAGTGGTGATGCAGTTTTAAGTTCTACCGTACCCGCTATACCCCCCTCAATAAGCGATGCCTTGGGAGATTTATAAACCGCCGCCTCACTAATAAGCTCTGAAGGATACTGATCAAACTCAATTGCCCGGCTTCCGCTGGTCGATACCTGCTCTCTACCGTTTAATGTAGAAAACACAAAGTCACCGGATAGACCACGAATGTTTATCTGCGCGGCTTGCCCCCCGGTTCTTACCGCAGAGATACCCGGCAAGCGGGTCAGTGCATCCGCCATCGAAACATCGGGAAGTCCGCCCAAATCGTCTGCAGATATTTGTTCAGAAACCGTATCGGAGAAGCGTTTCTGGTTTAGTGATTGGATCAAGCTGGTACTAAAACCACGTACTTCAATACGCTCTAGGGTATCTTCTTGTGGTCGTTCAACTTCGTCTATTGAGGTGTCTGGTGACTCTTGGGCATAAAGAGGAGCTGCGCTAAACGCGACCCCACTACTTATCAAGGCCGCCATGATAGTGCTGGGTTTGAATGTTTTCATTGGTGTCCCATTCCTTGTTTATTATCGACACTTTTAGGACTACCACCCCCAAAAATGCCTCTTATGGTTCAACACCAAATACTACTGTTTTGTATAAAAAGGGAGCAATGCTATGCATACGTATTCATTTACATCGGCGCAACATATTTTTAATTTGCCAGTAAAAAACCAGCATAATTGTAACAATTCATCCTTAAAAACGAATAAAGCAGCCTTTTGGCTGCTTTATCCTTTACCTGTTTAGTTAGCTGATGCGTTCGTTCGCAGCACTTCTAACCATATGAAATTATTCAACTCATTGCGCGTTTATACTTTGCAACCATCCCATTTATATACTCGTCATGTGTCGGCAGCTTAGCAATGGGCTCTTTTTTGATTTCCAATAACCTTTTTAACATTTGATTTAACTGAACTTCAGGCACACTGTCTACCAAACCGTGATAATCCTTAGGAGTGATCCCCTGACCGTACAATACCTGTAGCCATGAGCTTTCAAGGAATAGATCATTTTGTTCTCGTAGCAGATTTCCGCTTTCTTTAAACAACGCAATTTTATGTGCTAGGGAATCGGGCAAAGTAATATTTCGCATGTCATTGAAAAAGGCACTATCGGTTCGCTCATTTACGGTGTAATGCAAAACAAGAAAATCTCTGATTTGTTCGAACTCTAATTCAGACTGCTTGTTATATTCCGTTTCCAAGCTCGGTGCAAAGCCGTTGTGGGGAAACAGCTGAATTAAGCGAACAATTGCAGATTGAATGAGGTGAATACTAGTAGATTCAAGTGGCTCTAAGAATCCACTTGATAGACCTACTGCTACTACGTTTTTGTACCACTGCTTACGTCGTCTGCCCGTCGTAAACTTTATCAGTTTAGGGTCACCCAATGGTTTGGTATCTAAGTTTGACAACAAGGTGTCACAGGCCTGATCATCACTGATATAGCGTGAACTATATACGTGGCCATTACCATTTCTGTGTTGCAGTGGGATCCTCCATTGCCAACCCGCATCGTGGGCAATAGAGCGCGTGTAAGGCGCGGTTTTTTCATGTCGCTCAGACGGTACAGCAATGGCACTATCACAAGGAAGTAAGTGAGACCAATCGTCGTAACCAGCGCCCAGCGCTTCCTCTATCAATAGCCCCTTAAAGCCCGTGCAATCAACAAATAGGTCCCCTTCAACCACGTCCCCACTTTCTAAGTGAAGTGCTTGAATAAAACCGCTGTCGGTAAAACGTTGAACACGTGAAATTTTACCTTCTTTGCGTACAACCCCCATATTTTCGCTCAGCTTTCGTAAATACTGAGCGTATAAACTGGCGTCAAAATGATAGGCGAAAGGTAGCTCAACGACTGGGTCTTTGGCATTTATCTGCGCAAATCGTCCCGCTTCAGCGGCATGGTAATTTAGGTCAAAATCCCACAGGTCGTCTTTTAGGCCTTGCTGGCGCGCCTTTACCCAATAGTGATGAAAATGACAAAACGCCATGCTTTTTCCCGGCGCACCAAAGGTGTGATAGTAGCTTTCACCCTTCGTTTTCCAATTTTCGAACCGTATAGCAAGTTTTATCGTAGCTTTAGTATCATGAAGAAACTGTGCTTCGTCGATACCTAACACTTGGTTTACTAGGCGTATTGGCGGGATGGTAGCTTCACCAACACCGACCGTACCAATCGCTTCAGATTCTACCAGAGTAATATCAACTGCTTTACCCAACACCTTTTTCATTAATGAAGCAGCTAACCAACCTGCCGTTCCACCGCCGGCAATCACTACACGCTTTATCGGTTTATTATGAGGATCTTGCATAAACTTCTCGCAATTCGTACCAAAAATTTTGAAGGGTTCCTTTCATACAAAAAGAAAAGCCACCATTTGCTCTCTCTTTTAGCACAAGCTAAAACAAAAAGCAGCAGGTGGCTTTACACACACGAAGAAATTAGAACTTGTAGTTAAATCCTAGCAAGTAGTTCGTTCCATAAGTTTGGAACTGCGTGATTTGACGGCCGTCAGCCGCTGACGCTTGAATATCATCTTCATCGGTCAGGTTCTGTGCTTGTAAAGTAACACGCAGGCCTTCTAGATATTCGATACCAGACTCGCTAAAGTCATAGCCAATTTGCGCATCAACAAGCGTACCGCCTTGCTTCGTTGCATCAACTAACGCCAAACTAACACCACGTTCTTCAGTTAGGTACTGATCGCGTTTTGTTGCCGCAAGACGGAATTCGAAACCAGCATTCTCATAGAAGAAAGTCATACTGTAAGACTCTTCTGATAGTCCAGGAATACGTGTTTCAGTTTGCCCCGGAGCCGCGTCAACTTCACCATCCATAAAGGTTGCACTTGCGAACAAACCGAAGCCTTCAAGTGAATCATGGATCATGTCAAATGGAAGTGAACCTTGTAATTCGTAACCGCGAACAAAGCCTTCGAAACCATCAAGAACACTGCTTACTTGACCTGTGAACAATACAGGAGTTTGACCTTCAGAGCCCTGATGTAGCTCAGGAATATAAAACTCTGTGAAATCAGCCACAATTGACGTGCTGCGGTGCCAATTTTTAATGTCTTTATAGAAGAACGACACAGCTACATAACCTGTATCTGCAAAGTAGTTCTCATAAGCTAAGTCAAACTGGTTAGCTTCAAGCGGACGCAATTCAGGGTTACCAGCACTACCACCCCATGGACCATTTTCAATTTCAGTGCTAGTAATTTGGTTATCGTTGAACGAGAACGTAACCTGAGTATTTGGACGCATGTCATCCATACGCGGACGAGAAATAACTTTGCTCAAGCCCAAGCGCACAAACTGGCCCTCAGCCACTTCTGCTGAAAGGTTAAGTGTTGGAAGAACATCTGTGTAGTCTGCGCCACCTGTTACAGGGCTAGCAATGGTGTAACCTTCGCGGTCAGACGTTGCAGAGAAACCTGTTGATTCTTGATCTGCACTTACTACTTGAAGGCCTACGTTACCGCGCACCCAAATATCGCCAACTTCCATTTCCAAATCTAGTTTGGTGTAAAGGGTAAGTAGTTCTTCATCAACGGTGTAAGTATCACCTAAGCGATCGTTTTGAACGCGGCTTGCATCGCTTTCAATGTAATAACCACTTTCGAAAAGACCTAGCGAGTCGTACGCTAAAACACCGTCAATTCCAATAAAGTTAAGGTTCGTTACGCCTAGCACTTCAGGAATAGCAGCATTTCCAGGATATGAAGGCGCTGTTAGGTAAGCACCGTTATTGTCTTTAGATTTAGAGCGGTCAGAATATACAACACCAGCAGATAGGCCAGTTACCACACCCCAATCTACATAGCCTTTAACGTCGAAACGAAGGGTATCAAGCTCTTCTTCGAAAAGCGGCTGGTTTACGAAACCATCCTGTGCGTCAGACTCAAGTAACGGACGTGCGCCCCATGCTTGCGGACCAGCAAGGCTAATAAGTGTTGGGTCGGTAAGGTCAACTGGTGCAATAGTTGGGTGGTCAGAGAACATTACTCCAGAAGATGTCATTTCCCAGCTACGTGCAGTAATTGGACGGCCTTCAGTACCAGCACGACCTACACCTGAGTAGCTTTCTACATCGATAATTTCTTTTTCAACTTTACCGGTAGAGTAATCTAGTTCTAGTGTCCAAGAGTCGTTGATTTGGTATTCAGCATTAATGCCTACTGTGGTTAGGTCTGCTTCTTGACGACGCGCATCGTTACGAACAACGCTATAGAAACCATCAGAGTAACCACTAGTTACCAGACCGTTTTCAACACCAGTGATTGTGTAAGCGCTTGTACCCCACTCTGCACCGCCTTCTTCAAGACCACGGCGTACATCGTCTTCAACAAAATCGATATAAAGCGCATCAAGTTGAATATTGAGCTTATCGGTAGGTGCCCACTGGACTACAGCGGCAATTGAGTCACGTTCTAGCATTGCTGAACGCTGGAATGAATCGTGACCGCCCAATACAACAGTACCATCAGGAACGTCTACAGTGTCTTGACCATCATAACGACGAGGGTTCCAAAGAGGATTTCCGTTATCGTCAAACGTGTTTTCTGGTGTAGTGTTTACTGTGGCGTAACCCCAACCGCGGAAGTGTTGCTCCTGACGTGGAGACTCCATGCTCGCAACAGTTAGCGCTAAACCAATCGTATCGTCGGCAAATTGATCGACAAAGTTTAAAGAAATGCGATGACCGTCGTTGTCAAAATCTGGGTTTGGAGAGTCTTCAGCATTTTTCTCGAACGTGCCGTTTACGGTAAACGTGCTTTCTGCCGTTAGAGGCTTAACCGTTTGAAGGTCAATTGAACCACCGATATTTTGGGTAGTCATGCCCGCTTCTGGTGTTTTGTATACCAGAATGTTTGAAATGATTTCCGTTGGATAAAGGTCAAACTCAACCCCACGGTTATCACCCATACCTAGAAGCTCACGACCGTTCAGTGACGTACCAACGTAGTTCTCGTTAAAACCACGAACAGAGATACCACTTGTACGACCGTTACGACGTTCACCAGTTACACCAGGAAGACGTGCGATTGATTCTGCAATACTGGTATCTGGTAACTTACCAATATCTTCTGCTGATAACGCTTCAACAATTGAAGTGTTATCCATTTTGATTGCTTGAGCACGCTGTAAGCTGCCGCGAATACCGCTAACTTGAATTACTTCAAGATTTGCTTCATCAACAGCATCAGTGTTTGCATCTTGTGCAAATGCTGGTGCACTACCAAACGCCATACCGCCTGAAATAAGCGCAGCTTTAATTAGGTTGGGTTTAAATTGTTTCATAAAACGGGTGTCCCATACGGTTATAGTTGTTGTCTTTTTGTTGTTCTTATGACAATTAAATGACAATACATCTCGTCGGCATAATGCTATAGAGGACCTAGGGTTTGCACAATTGCCTGCATACGTATTCAATAAAATTTGTGCAACACGCCGTTAACAAAGGATATGCAGGCCTTTATGTAATTTAACAACACAATATGGATTATACGGGGCTTTTACGGCAGATAGTTGTAATTTTGTTACATGCATTTCTGCAGAGTTGTTAATAAGCGCGCACAAAAAAGCCCGCTTAAAGCGGGCTTTTATCACAAAATTGTTAAGCGTTAGCTTACCAACCTGTAGTCTCGCGAAGCGCCTTGCCGATTTCAGCAAGTGAACGTACAGTTTTAACGCCAGCGTCTTCTAGTGCTTTGAATTTCTCATCAGCAGTACCTTTACCGCCTGCGATGATTGCACCAGCGTGACCCATACGCTTACCTGGAGGAGCAGTAACACCAGCAATGTAAGAAACAACAGGCTTGGTTACATTAGCTTTAATGAACGCTGCTGCTTCTTCTTCAGCTGTACCACCGATCTCACCGATCATTACGATAGCTTCAGTTTGTGGATCGTCTTGGAACATCTGAAGGATGTCGATGAAGTTTGAACCAGGAATTGGGTCGCCACCGATACCAACACAAGTAGACTGGCCAAAACCTTCGTCAGTGGTTTGCTTAACCGCTTCGTACGTAAGTGTACCAGAGCGAGAAACAATACCTACTTTACCAGGCTTGTGGATGTGACCAGGCATGATACCAATTTTACACTCTCCAGGAGTGATTACACCTGGGCAGTTTGGACCGATCATGCGAACGCCTTTCGCTTCTACGTATTCTTTAACGTAAAGCATATCTAGCGTTGGGATACCTTCAGTGATACATACGATTAGCTCGATACCCGCATCTGCAGCTTCAACAATTGAATCTTTACAGAAAGGTGCTGGTACATAGATAACTGTTGCAGTTGCGCCAGTTGCTTCTACCGCTTCACGTACAGTATTGAATACTGGAAGACCTAGGTGCTCAGTACCGCCTTTACCTGGTGTTACACCACCAACCATTTGCGTACCGTAAGCAATTGCTTGCTCAGAGTGGAAAGTACCCTGACCGCCAGTGAAACCCTGACAAATTACTTTAGTATCTTTATTAATTAATACAGACATTATTTGCCCTCCGCTGCAGCAACAACTTTCTGCGCTGCATCAGTTAGCGATTCAGCAGCAATGATATCTAGACCAGAGTTCGCTAGAACTTCACGGCCAAGCTCTGCATTGGTACCTTCAAGACGTACAACTACAGGTACTTCTACGCCAACTTCTTTAACCGCACCAATGATACCTTCTGCAATCATGTCACAGCGAACGATACCACCGAAGATGTTAACCAATACCGCTTTAACATTGTCATCAGAAAGGATGATTTTGAATGCTTCAGCTACACGCTCTTTAGTTGCGCCGCCACCAACGTCTAGGAAGTTAGCTGGCTTGCCACCGTGTAGGTTTACGATGTCCATAGTACCCATTGCTAGGCCTGCACCGTTAACCATACAACCTACATTACCGTCTAGCGCAACATAGTTTAGTTCCCACTGAGCAGCATGAGCTTCACGCGCATCTTCTTGTGAAGGATCTTGCATATCTTTCAGCTTAGGCTGACGATATAGCGCGTTACCATCGATACCTACTTTCGCGTCTAGGCAGTGTAGGTTACCGTCAGTTTTGATAACTAGCGGGTTGATTTCGATAAGCGCAACGTCAAGCTCTTCAAACATCTTAGCTAGGCCAAGGAAGATTTGAGTGAATTGCTTGATTTGTACGCCAGAAAGACCTAGAGCAAACGCCATTTCGCGCGCTTGATAAGGCTGAGGACCTACAATTGGGTCGATTTCAGCTTTAAGGATTTTCTCTGGAGTTTCTTCTGCAACAGTTTCAATCTCAACGCCACCTTCAGTAGATGCCATGAATACAACGCGACGGGTTGTACGGTCAACTACTGCACCAAGGTAAAGTTCGTTAGCGATATCTGTGCAAGATTCAACTAGGATTTTGCTCACAGGCTGACCGTTTTCGTCAGTCTGGAAAGTCACCAAATTTTTGCCAAGCCAGTTTTCAGCGAAAGCGCGAATGTCGTCTTTGTTTTTAACTAGCTTTACACCGCCAGCTTTACCGCGACCGCCCGCGTGTACCTGACACTTAACTACCCACTCGTTTCCGCCAATTCGGTCAGCGGCTTCTACAGCACCTTGAGCAGTGTCTGCTGCGTATCCTTCAGAAACAGGCAAACCGTATTCTTTGAATAGCTGCTTACCTTGGTATTCATGCAAATTCATGGTGTTTCTATCCGATTTTTAGTAAGACAAAAGCCGCAAATGCGACTTGATTAGTTTGACTGATATTATAGGGCAAATATCAGCGTTGCGTTAGGCGCAAAGCAAGCATACACAAGCTAAACGCCTAACCACAATTCCGTGAGACGAAAGTCTTATACGTCTAGAAGTAGACGTGTTGGATCTTCTAGCATCTCTTTAACGGTTACCAAGAAACCTACTGATTCTTTACCATCGATAATACGGTGGTCATAAGAAAGCGCTAGGTACATCATTGGTAGAATTTCTACTTTGCCATTAACAGCCATTGGACGATCTTGGATTTTATGCATACCCAAAATAGCGCTCTGTGGCGGGTTAATGATTGGTGTAGACATTAGTGAACCAAACACACCACCGTTGGTGATTGTGAAATTACCACCTTGTAGTTCAGCCAATGACAGCTTACCGTCACGGCCTTTAAGTGCTAGTTCCTTAATTCCTTTTTCAACACCTGCCATGCCTAGTGTGTCAGTATCTTTAAGTACTGGTGTTACAAGGCCACGTGGTGTAGAAACAGCAATCGATACATCGAAGTAGTTGTGATAAACAATGTCATCACCGTCGATAGACGCGTTAACTTCAGGGAAACGCTTAAGGGCTTCGGTTACCGCTTTCACGTAGAAAGACATGAAACCAAGGCGAATACCGTGACGCTTCTCGAAGCTGTCTTGATACTGCTTACGAAGGTCCATGATTGGCTTCATGTTTACTTCGTTAAACGTTGTTAGCATTGCTGTAGAGTTCTTCGCTTCAAGAAGACGGTTAGCAATTGTCTTGCGAAGACGCGTCATAGGAACACGCTTCTCGGTACGATTACCCGTTGGTAAGTCAGCTGAAACAGATTCAGACGCAGCAGGCGCTGCCTTCGCTGAGCTGTCGCCGCCTTTAAGGTACTTCTCTACGTCTTCTTTAGTGATACGGCCATTTTTGCCAGTGCCTTTCACTTTAGCTGCGTCAACACCTTTTTCTGCAAGTAAACGACGAACAGAAGGACTAAGCGCATCGCTGCTCTCGTCACTGTCATCGCTTTCGCTTGACGCTGCTGGAGCAGAAGCGCCGCTTGCTGCACCTTCTACAAATTTAGCAATCACTTCTTCAGCTGTTACTGTGGCGCCCTCTTCTGCGATAATTTCAGCAAGAGAACCGTCTGCAGGAGCAACAACTTCTAGTACTACTTTATCAGTTTCGATATCAACCAAGTTTTGGTCGCGAGAAACTGCTTCACCTACAGCTACGTGCCACGTTGCGATTGTCGCGTCAGCTACAGATTCAGGAAGTACTGGTACTTTAACATCAGATGTTTTTCCAGAAGCCGCTGGAGCCGCATCTGATTTAGAATCGTCTTTCGCTTTGCTTTCTGTTTTAGCTTCAGCTGGTGCAGCAGCACCACCCTTTTCTAGTTTAGCAATAACTTGCTCGCCTAAAACAGTTGCACCCTCTTCGTTTAGTATCTCACCAATTGTACCGTCCGCTGGCGCCACAACTTCTAAAACCACTTTATCAGTTTCAATATCAACCAGGTTCTGGTCTCGTTTAACTGCGTCACCGGCCTTTACGTGCCAGGTTGCAATGGTGGCATCGGCAACTGACTCAGGTAGAACCGGAACTTTTATCTCAATTGTCATTACTGTTCCTTATTTAATTGTGAGTGCGTTTTCAACCAGGGCTTTCTGTTGCTGGTTGTGAACGGATACATAACCTACTGCAGGTGACGAGGATGCATCACGGCCTGCATATGTTAATTTTGCACCATCTGGAATTGCTTGCCAGAAATGGTGTTGGCTACAGTACCAAGCGCCTTGGTTTTGAGGCTCTTCTTGACACCAAACCCAATCTTTTACGTGGCTGTATTGTGCCACAACTTTAGCGCATTCTTCTTGTGGGAATGGATAAAGTTGCTCTAAACGGATGATTGCGACGTCTGTTTGCTCATTTTTACGGCGCTGGTCTAACAAATCGTAGTAAACCTTGCCTGAACACATAACAACACGCTTCACATTCTTCGGATCGATATCATCAATTTCGCCAATTACGTTATGGAATTTGCCTTCTGCAAGTTCCTCTAACGAAGATACAGCCATTGGATGACGTAATAGTGACTTAGGTGACATCACGATAAGTGGTTTACGCATTGGACGAACCACTTGGCGTCTAAGCATGTTGTAAACCTGAGCGGGTGTTGAAGGTACACACACTTGCCAGTTGTGGTCAGCACACATTTGCAAGAATCGCTCAAGACGCGCAGAACTATGCTCTGGGCCTTGGCCTTCATAACCATGTGGAAGTAAAACGGTTAGGCCACACAAACGGCCCCACTTCGCTTCACCTGAGCTCAAGAACTGATCAAATACAACCTGAGCGCCGTTAGCGAAGTCACCAAACTGGGCTTCCCAAATAGTCAGACATGTAGGCTCTGCTGTCGCATAACCATACTCAAATGCCATTACTGCTTCTTCCGAAAGCACAGAGTCGTAAATTTCAATTTCACCCTGACCTTCGCGAATATGCTGAAGTGGCATATACGTCGATGCGTCTTTTTGATTGTGCAATACCGCGTGACGGTGGAAGAAAGTACCACGGCCTGAATCCTGACCTGTAATACGAATATCTTCGCCGGCATCTACGATAGTGGCATAAGCTAAGTTCTCTGCCATACCCCAATCAAGTAGCTTTTCACCCGCGACCATCGCTTTACGGTCTTGGTAAAGCTTGTTTACACGAGACTGAAGTTTGTGCTCTTCAGGAATAGTAGTGATTGACTCACCTAGCTCTTTAAGCTTCTCAACTGAAAGCGCTCCATCGTAAGGCGTATCCCAGTCGTGACCAAGGTACGGAGACCAGTCAACGCTATGCTCTGTCATTGGACGCCACTCTTCAACAACGCACGCGCCATGGTCAAGAGCTTCACGGTACTCTTCAACATAACGATCTGCATCACGTTGCTCTATCACACCTTCAGCAATTAGCTGGTCAGCATAAAGAACACGTGGAACCGGGTGCTTCTTAATTTTTTGGTACATCAACGGCTGCGTGGCGTTTGGCTCATCCGCTTCGTTGTGACCATGACGACGGTAACAAACTAAATCAATTACAACGTCTTTCTTAAACTTATTGCGGTATTCAAGCGCAAGCTGCGTAACAAAGGCAACCGCTTCTGGATCGTCTGAGTTCACATGGAAAATCGGTGCCTGTACCATCTTCGCGATGTCAGTACAATATTGCGTTGAACGGGTATCTTCAGTCTTCGATGTGGTGAAACCAACTTGGTTATTTACCACAATACGAACCGTACCACCTACAGCAAAGCCGCGAGTTTGCGACATGTTGAAGGTTTCTTGTACTACACCCTGACCAGCAATTGCCGAGTCACCGTGAATAGTGATAGGCAGTACTGTATTCGTGTCATCATTGCGACGCGCAAGACGTGCACGTACAGACCCCATAACTACAGGGTTTACAATCTCAAGGTGAGACGGGTTAAACGCTAGTGCTAAGTGAACATTGCCGCCTGGAGTCGCGAAGTCAGACGAGAAACCTGCGTGGTATTTCACGTCACCCGCGCCTAGTGAGTCGTCGTGCTTACCTGAAAATTCATCAAACAGCACCGATGGGTTTTTACCCAATACGTTAACTAGCACGTTCAAACGACCACGGTGAGCCATGCCGATAACCACTTCTTTGGTACCCGCAGTGCCAGCTTTGGTAATTAAACCTTTAAGCATTGGAATAAGTGCGTCGCCGCCTTCTAGCGAGAAACGCTTTGCACCTGGGAATTTAGAACCCAAGTACTTTTCCATTCCGTCAGCCGCAGTAAGGCCTTTAAGAATGCCTAACTTCTCATCGCGAGAAATTTCAGGTTTTGCTTGAACAGATTCAATTTTTTGTTGTAACCAACGCTTCTGCTCGGTATCAGTGATGTGCATATATTCTGCACCGATAGAGCCACAGTAAGTGCGGTTAAGCGATTTAAACAGTTCACCAAGCGGCATAGAATCTTTGCCAATAGCATAAGACCCTACATTGAAGACTGTATCAAAATCTTGTTCAGAAAGGCTGTGGTGAGATAGTTCTAAGTCGCGTACACGCTCTTGTTTCCATAGACCTAACGGGTCAAGGTTTGCGTGCTGATGACCGCGGAAGCGGAACGCATTGATTAACTGAAGAACTTTAACTTGCCTGTCGTCTGAAACATTTGCAGAAGGCACAGACGGACTAGACATGCGGGCGGTTGGCCCTAACGCAGCAAGTTGCCTAAATTGATTTTTAATTGTTGTATGATTGGTTTCTAACTCTACGCCATCGACTTTGGGGAGGTTATCGAAGATTTGTCGCCAATTTTCAGAGACACTTTGCGGGTCTTCTAAATAAGTTTCATACAACTCTTCAACATAGGCAGCGTTGGCACCTGCCATGTGCGAGGAATCCCACCACGCTTTCATCACGCTTTCTTGCATTTAATTTGCCTTGCTACGTTTTATAAAATCTAGTTAACAATCAAGATGTATTATAAGGTTATTCTCAGCATAACCAAGTGTTATAACAGCGAATATATAAAAAAATAGCCATCCTTTTGGGATGGCTATTTAGAGCATCACTATCTGTAACTTTAGGAAGTTATCAGAATATAGTACTAAACAGCCCGTTGTAAAAGCATAGACTTAATTTGGCCTATCGCTTTTGTAGGGTTTAAGCCCTTAGGACATACACTTACACAGTTCATGATACCGTGACAGCGGAATACGCTGAACGCATCATCAAGGTCGTTAAGACGCTCTTCAGTTGCCGTATCACGGCTATCGATAAGGAAACGATACGCGTGAAGTAGACCAGCAGGACCGATGAACTTATCAGGGTTCCACCAGAAAGATGGGCATGACGTTGAACAACATGCACATAGAATACACTCGTAAAGACCGTCAAGTTTCGCACGCTCTTCAGGTGACTGTAAGTGTTCGCGCGCTGGCGGCTGCTTACTGTCGTTGATTAAGAACGGCTTAATCTTTTCGTACTGTGTGTAGAACTGCGTCATATCAACAACAAGGTCACGTACAACAGGTAGACCTGGAAGTGGACGAACTACTATTTTACCTTTGCCCAGTGCAGATAAAGGAGTGATACACGCAAGGCCATTTTTGCCGTTCATGTTCACACCGTCTGAACCACACACACCTTCACGGCAAGAGCGACGGAAAGAAAGCGACGGATCTTGCTCTTTAAGTGCAAGTAGCGCGTCTAGCACCATCATGTCCTGACCTTCCTCTACTTCTAGAGTGTAGTCTTGCATGCGAGGCTTCGCATCTACTTCTGGGTTGTAACGATAAATCGAAAAAGTTAATTGCATGATCGTTGCCTCTCTTAATATGAACGCACTTTAGGCGGGAATGCTTCCCTAAGCTTAGGCGCCATATTCACTTCACGTTTGAGCATTTTATCAGTGTTCGGATCGTAGATGCTGTGGCATAACCAGTTATCGTCATCACGGTCCGGGAAGTCGAAGCGGCTGTGAGCACCACGGCTTTCCGTTCTGAAGTTCGCTGCTACTGCTGTGCTGTACGCGGTCTCCATTAGGTTATCAAGCTCTAAACATTCAATACGCTGGGTATTGAAGTCTGCGCTCTTGTCGTCAAGGCGTGCATGCTTAAGACGCTCGCGAATTTCGCTAAGCTCTTTAAGACCTTCCGCCATTGCTTCACCTTCACGGAATACTGAGAAGTTAAGCTGCATGCATTTCTGCAAGTCTTTCTTAATTTGTACTGGGTCTTCGCCCTTACCTTTCTCTGAATTTTCCCAACGGTTGAAACGAGTCATAGAGGCTTCAAGATCAGACTCTGATGCGTCGCGTGTTGGTGCCATTTCAGACAATGTCTTACCAAGGTGTAAACCGGTCGCGCGACCGAATACAACAAGGTCAAGAAGTGAGTTACCGCCAAGACGGTTCGCACCGTGTACAGATACACAGGCTATCTCACCACAAGCAAATAGACCGTTAACAACCTTGTCGTTACCGTTTTCATCAACCGTTAGACATTGGCCATCAACATTTGTAGGAATACCACCCATCATATAGTGACAAGTAGGAATTACTGGAATTGGCTCTTTCACTGGGTCAACGTGTGCAAACGTACGTGAAAGTTCAAGGATACCAGGTAGACGAGACTCAAGAACGTCTTTACCAAGGTGGTCAAGCTTAAGCTTAATGTGAGTCCCCCATGGGCCTTCACAACCACGACCTTCACGAATTTCAGTCATCATTGAACGCGCAACAACGTCACGACCAGCAAGGTCTTTCGCGTTAGGTGCATAACGTTCCATGAAACGTTCGCCGTCTTTGTTTAGAAGATAACCACCTTCACCACGACAACCTTCTGTTACCAATGTTCCTGCGCCAGCGATACCCGTTGGGTGGAACTGCCACATTTCCATATCTTGAACTGCAACGCCTGCACGAAGTGCCATACCAACACCGTCACCGGTATTGATGTGTGCATTTGTAGTAGATGCGTAGATACGACCCGCACCACCTGTTGCAAGTACAACTGCGCGAGACTTGAAGTAAACTACTTCACCAGATTCGATATCAATCGCGGTACAACCAACAACGTCTCCGTCTTGGTTCTTAACTAGGTCAAGTGCATACCACTCAGAGAAAACTTTTGTTTTGTTCTTTACGTTTTGCTGGTAAAGAAGGTGTAGAAGCGCGTGACCAGTACGGTCAGCTGCAGCTGCTGTACGAGCGCCCTGCTCGCCACCAAAGTTCTTAGACTGACCGCCAAAAGGACGCTGGTAGATTTTACCGTTTTCGAAACGAGAAAATGGTAGACCCATATTTTCCATTTCGATAATTGCTTCCGGACCAGTTTTACACATGTATTCGATAGCGTCTTGGTCACCGATATAATCAGAACCCTTAACGGTGTCATACATGTGCCATTCCCAATTGTCTTCGTGTGAATTACCAAGTGCTACAGTAATACCACCTTGAGCAGACACAGTATGAGAACGGGTTGGAAATACTTTTGATAACAGTGCACATGATTTACCAGACTGCGAAATCTGTAGTGCTGCGCGCATACCTGCACCGCCAGCACCAATTACTACTGCATCAAACTCGTGAACGGGTAAACTCATTTTACACTCCCCACAATACGAATAGGCCAACAGCTACATAGCCGAATGCGATGATATTTAAGATATATTGTAGTCCTGCGCGCAGACCTGCTGATTTAACATAGTCTGTAAGCACCTGCCAAAGGCCGATGCGCACGTGGATCATCACTGCTACTAGTGCTGCCAATGTGAAAACTTTCATAGCCAGGCCAGAGAACAACCCTCGCCATTCGATAAACGTTAGGTTATCGGTGGTAATAAAAAACCACGCCATGAAAACCGAGTACGCGAAAATAATTGCTGCTGTAGCGCGAAGTGAAACGTAGTCTTGTACGCCGTCACGCTTGATGCTTGCTTGGTTGGTTACCATAATGCAACTCCCAATACTACGGTCAGTACAACCCAAAGTGCGATTACTGCTTTTGCACTTGTGTTACCCGACTCTAATTCTTCCCAGTGACCTAAATCCATAACAACGTGTCTTAGGCCGCCTAGAATGTGATATGTAAGCGCTGAAGCTGTGCCAATTGCGACAAATTTTCCAAAGAAACCGTCCATGATTGCTTGTACGTCCGCGAAACCTTCAGGCGAATGAACAGAAACTGCCCATGCCCAGATAACAAAAAGTAGCGCGAAGAACATTGCAACACCGGTTACACGGTGGAGAATTGACGAAATAGCAGAGGGCGGAAATTTAATAGTATTGAGTTCTAAATTTACTGGTCTTTGCTTTTTCACAATGTATGCCTGTTTAATCCGTAGGGGATAATGAATTTCTTACCTTTATTATGTCCTGAGTAAGTGAATTCGATTTTTAACCTGTTAATTGCCTCATCCATTGAGTTGTTAACAATTTGTGAATTATTCTTTAATGCCTGTAACAGAATAATTATTCCATTTCCAAAGCACCGCTGAGTATATCCAGCGTAGTATATAATTACAATTTTTTGTGCCGTAGTAAGACTTTAGTCGCTATATACACTTTTATGATAATTATTTTGAATAAAAAGAGATCAAAATTGAGCGCAACACGTTTAAACGAGCGCAATTACAGTGTTTAGAAGTTTACCAGCAGCTAAATGGAATAACTATGCATAACAACGAGAAATTAAGCACTTTTAATCTGTATGCGTATTTATTCCTCATCAAAAGGTTACTTTTTAAACTAACCTGTTAATATATTTATCGTTCGGTGGTTTACCTTTATCGAAAAGCCATTGATAATTGCACCGTATCGGGCAAAGTGAAATCCCAACGAGTTAATTAATCGTTATCTGATTGCTAGTATTTTTTTAAGCAATTCGGAATATTTATTGTGCAAATATGCAATTAAATTGACTTGTTGGTGCATAATAAAGTACAAATACGCCCACTTTTCCCAACGAAGCGGATATTTTCGTCCGTTTTCGCTGCAAACAGAACCATTCTGAGGAGAGCATTTTATGGCAGATCAGAAAGCCATTCTTAAAGCCGGCGGTAAGGAAATCGAGCTTCCTATCTTGTCTGGCACCGAAGGACAAGATGTAATCGATGTCCGTACGTTAGGCCAGCACGGTTATTTCACGTACGACCCAGGTTTTATGGCGACAGGATCTTGCGAGTCTTCAATTACCTACATTGATGGCGCTCAAGGTGTATTATTACACCGCGGTTTCCCTATCGAAGAACTAGCGCGTGACGCAGACTACTTAGAAGTTTGTCACATGCTTCTTCACGGTGATGCACCAACAAAAGAACAGTACGAAGAATTTAAAGAGACAATTACTCGTCACACCATGGTACATGAACAAATTAACATGTTCTTCCACGGTTTCCGCAACGACGCCCACCCTATGGCAATGCTATGTGGTACCGTTGGCGCGATGTCTTCGTTCTACCACAGCGATTTAGACGTTTCTAATGAAGAACAGCGCATTCGCAGCGCGCACCGTCTAATTGCTAAAATGCCTACTCTTGTTGCTATGTGCTACAAGTACAATGTAGGTCAGCCGTTTGTTTATCCACGAAACGACTTAAGCTATGCAGCTAACTTCCTGAACATGATGTTCTCTGTACCAGCAGAAGAATATCAAATCAGCCCAGCTGTTGAGCGCGCGATGGACCGTATCTTTACGCTTCACGCAGACCACGAACAGAATGCTTCAACGTCTACCGTTCGTCTTGCCGGTTCTTCTGGTGCGAACCCATATGCATGTATTTCTGCTGGTGTTGCTTCACTTTGGGGTCCTGCTCATGGTGGTGCAAACGAAGCATGTCTGAACATGCTAGAAGAAATTGGCACAGTTGATCGTATTCCTGAGTTTATTGCACGCGCTAAAGACAAGAATGACCCATTCCGTCTTATGGGCTTCGGTCACCGTGTTTATAAGAACCACGATCCACGTGCAACGGTAATGCGTGAAAGTTGTCACGAAGTACTAAGCGAACTTAATGTTAAAGATCCACTACTAGAAGTAGCAATGGAGCTTGAAAAGATTGCATTGAGTGACCCGTACTTTGCAGAGAAGAAACTGTTCCCGAACGTAGACTTCTATTCTGGTATCGTACTTAAAGCGATTGGTATTCCAACTAACATGTTTACGTGTATTTTTGCACTGTCTCGTACAGTAGGTTGGATTTCACACTGGCATGAAATGATGAGCGACCCTAAACAAAAAATTGGTCGTCCTCGTCAGCTTTACACTGGTCATAACAAGCGTAAGTACACGCCAATTAAGTAGTAAATTAGTAAATACTGAACTAAGTATTACGCTTAATATTAAAAATAGCGCCTTTAAGGCGCTATTTTTGTTTATACAAGATTACTTCAAGGAACAACAATGCCCTATTCAGCGGTTTTTCTAGGTATTGCCGGTCTCATTCCTTTTGTGGCTATGCCACTGGCTTATCAACTTAACCTGTTATCGCTTACACAAAGCGCCGTTTACTTTGTCCAATACTCAGCCGTGCTATTGTCTTTCTTTGGTGGTATCCATTGGTGGGACGCAATAAGTAATCAACGTTACGACAAGCAAATGTTAGTCGCTATGTTGCCGACCATAATTGGGTGGTTGTGTTTAGTGTTCTCTCACGACGTGAAGGTGTTTGGCGTTTTATCGCTAAGCTACGTCGCCGTACTTATTTACGACAAGTTTATCCTTAGTCTTCCTAAAGAGCAGATTGTAAGTTACATAAGCTTGCGGATGGGATTAACAAGTGTCGTTGTTATCTGTCACGCCTGGATGATTTACTTGCTCGTATAACGTTACTACTAACAGCTTAGCGTTAAAGGCATGACATTAGTTAATTGCAAAAAAGTAATAGAGGCAAAAGCCTGCGGTGATTAAGCGAGTGTCTAACTCAAACCGCAAAGTTACGCATAACCAGCTTAAGCGATTGATAAATAGAGCTTTAACAAGTTCAAATCTCGAAAACAAAAAAGGCGATAATATCACTATATTATCGCCTTCGTTTTTTACTTATCTAGGGCCTGTTGACCTAGCGTTATTAACGAAAAGTACCGTGGTTATTCAGCGCGAATGAGCGAAAGTAGCTCTTCGGTTTTTTGTTCCATCAACGCAATGTCGCATTTACTTTCAACGTTTAAACGAATAACTGGCTCAGTATTCGATTTACGTAAATTAAAGCGCCAAGTACCAAACTCCAGACCCAAACCATCGGTAGTATCGATTACGCTGGCTAGTGGCTGATATTTACTTGTAACGCGTTCCAGCGCTGCGTCAGCATCTTTTAGTTTACTGTTAATTTCACCAGAAGATGGAAACGCTTCAATTCGCGCTTTTACCATATTCGCTAGTGTTTGCTTTTTCACACACACCAATTCGGCAATTAACAACCAAGGGATCATGCCTGAATCACAGTAGGCAAAATCTCTAAAGTAATGGTGCGCACTCATTTCACCGCCATAGACCGCATCTTCTTTGCGCATACGCTCCTTAATAAATGCATGGCCGGTTTTCGACTTAATAGGTGTACCACCTGCATTCGCTACGATATCTTCTGTATTCCAGTATACGCGAGGGTCATAAATGATTTTACTGTCGGTGTTTTTCTCGATAAAGGCTTCAGCAAGCAAGCCAACGATATAATATCCTTCAATAAATTCACCATCAGCGTCAAACAAGAAGCAACGGTCAAAATCACCATCCCATGCAATGCCAAAATCAGCTCCCGACGCTTTAACAGCGTCAGCCGTGTCAGCACGGTTTTCAGGTAACAATGGATTGGGGATGCCGTTTGGAAATGTACCATCAGCATTGTGATGTACTTTAACAAACTCTATCGGAACACCCTGCACTTTCATTTCTTTTTCAATAGCGTCTAGCGCGGGGCCTGCGGCACCATTACCTGCATTAACCACCACTTTTAACGGCGTAAAATTGCTCAAATTAACGTAAGAAAGCATGTGAGAAACATAGTCAGACATACACGATTTAACCGCATATTTATCGGTCTCAGAAAGCTTGTCTTCTTTTACATGGGCCGTACCGTTAAAAAACGCATCAGCATCAATCAACGCACCCTCAGTGTAGTGTGCTAATCGCTCTGACACGAAGCTATCTTCTAGTGCTTCCGCTTTCTCTTTTATCGCGTTTAGGCCTGTGTCGCCACTAATTGGAACAGAGCCTGACTTCACCAGTTTCATACCGTTGTAATTAATGGGGTTGTGACTTGCCGTTACTTCAATACCACCATCAACGCCACGGTGTTTGGTAGCGAAGTAAATTTCTTCTGTTCCTGCCATGCCAATATCGGTCACTGTTGCACCAGCATCGATTAGACCCGCGCTTAACGCTAATTTCAATGGTGTTGACGTAAGACGCACATCACTACCAACAACAACAGTTTTCGCATTTAATTCTTGCGCAAAAGCATAGCCAATTCGATACGCTACATCTTCATTCAGTTGTGAGTTCAATTCGCCACGAATATCATACGCTTTAAAGCAGGTAATTGGGGTTGCCATTTGGATCGAAATTCCCTGTGTTTTAACTATTTATGATTACATTATCGCTTTTTACAACAAAAAAGCGCATACGCCCCTTTGTTATTGTCGTAAAAGAGATTAGACATACCGATATTAAATCATTAGAGGGAGTGAATTACTAATTCAATTTAAACAGCGCAACGTTTTGCTCATGCTGTTTTCAATCGATGAGTTTAAAGCGCGAGTTCGAAGTAGATACTGTTATGGAAAGCGCCTTGATGTAGCTACTTTCTGCTATTGTAAGTAAAGCAATTCGCTAATGTGGTAGCCAACGCCATCCAATGAATAAAACGATGCCTCTCTTGGTGCTATAGACAATTCAAAATAGGCTTTGTTACTACGCTCAAATTCTAAAAGTGATAGCACATGTTTTTCGGCGACGCTTTCAAAATGCATTGGCAGTGCAGCTCCTTGCTGAACCTAATGAAGAGGTATTGACTAAAAGCCCAGTCTACTACCAGTCCGCATAGATAATTACCCATCGTCGAATCAAATCAGGCAAACCTTGTATCTACTTTGCTAATGAACCGCTTTGGTAATCGTTAAATGCCTGAACAATTTCCTGCTGAGTGTTCATTACAAAAGGCCCATATTGAACCACAGGCTCTTCAATAGGTTTACCTGAGACCACTATAAACTTACAACCTGTATCAGCGGATACAGATAGCTGCTTGCCACTTTGTGACAAAACACCCAGCTCTCCCTGCGACACAATTGTTTCTTTGCTAAGTTCGCCGCTATTAATGACCACGTTTCCCTCGTACACATAAATAAAGGCAGCTTCATCCGAACCCAGTGCAATTTCCGAACTCCCGCTTCGTAGTGCAACGTCTAAAAAAGTAGGAGCAACCGCCGTTGTCTTCACAGGCCCTTTCACACCGTCAATTTCACCTGCTAACACTTTGATTACTGCATCTTGAATGTGTACTGTAGGTACACTATCTGGCTGTATGTCTTGATAGTTCGGCGCTGACATTTTCTCTACGGCCGGAAGATTCACCCACAGCTGAAAGCCTTGTAACAAGCCCTCCTCCTGCTCTGGCATTTCTTCATGTATTATGCCTCGGCCCGCATTCATCCATTGAATGCCACCAGCATCAATAACCCCCTCATTGCCTACAGAGTCTTTATGGCGCATTTTTCCTGCAAGCATATAAGTAACTGTCTGAAAACCACGGTGAGGATGTGGTGGAAAACCAGCAATGTATTCACCTGGATTATCTGAACCAAAAAAATCCAACATTAAAAAGGGATCGAGGCGAGGTAGATCAGGTTGTCCGATAATACGAGTAAGCGACACCCCCGCGCCATCACTTGTTGGCATACCTGTAACCACTTTCTCTATCGATTTTTGTTCACTCACTACCACTGACATAATGTGTATCTACCTTAAATCTTAACCTTCACTATCTTTTACGAGCTTCACGTTTAGCTTTTTGTATTACCGACCTTGGGTGCTTCAACGTCCCATTTTATCGCGACCGTGAGGCGACATAAGATCTTGCTCTGGCCCAACGGGGATTACCTGGGTTGGATTTATCATAGTATGGCTGTAGTAATAGTGCCTTTTGATATGGTCGAAGTTTACCGTTTCAGCAACGCCCGGAACTTGATAAAGTTCTTTCATATAGCCGTAGATGTTTGGATAGTCTGCGATTTGCTTTTTATTGCATTTAAAATGCCCGTGATACACAGCGTCGAAGCGTATCAGCGTGGTAAATAAGCGCCAGTCAGCTTCTGTTATTTTGCTGCCAACCAAATAACGTTGTTTACTCAACCTTACTTCAACCCTATCTAGGGCGCAGAACAATGCAGTTACTGCTTCTTCATAGGCCTCTTGCGTTGTAGCAAATCCAGCTTTATACACGCCATTATTTATGTCGTGATACACCATATTGTTGATGGCATCAATTTCTTCACGTTGGGCGTTAGGATAATAATCGTCTTCATTATTCGTCAGTGAATTAAACCCACTGTTAAAAATACGAATAATTTCAGCTGATTCATTATTAACGATAGTTTCTGTTCGTTTATCCCAAAGGATTGGAACAGTGACACGGGTGGTTATCTCAGGTTCTGCCTTAGTATAAATTTGATGCGCATAATCAAAGTTATAAAGCTTATCTCCCGTTGATCCTGGGTAATCTTTAAACTCCCAGCCTTGATCAAGCATCTCAGGGTGTACCACCGAAACATCAATATGCGCCTCCAATCCCTTTAACTTTCTAAATATGAGCGCTCTGTGTGCCCAAGGACAAGCTAACGAGACATAAAGATGATAGCGATCAGATTCAACGGGAAACGTGGAACCATCTTCGTTACTGACTTTGTCACGAAATTTAGATGCTTGGCGCTCAAATTTCCCACCATTTTTGCTGGTGTCGTACCACTTGTCTTGCCATTTTCCATCAACGAGTAAGCCCATATGCCTGCCCCTTTTTATTACTTCATTAAACAATGAATTCATTTAAACATGTATTGGGTAGAACGTATGTCGCTTAAAATCGGATTTATTATTCGAAAAAACTGGAGTGTATTGATCTTTAGTGTCCACTTTTGAGATGATGCGCGCCCTGCTAGCGTGCTTGCACGTGTTTGTGTAAACACACGCCTTTGAGTTAGTTTATTTTTAAGTGAAGTGAAACATGTCTGATGATCCACGTTTAGGCGGTATTGTGCGTTTATATGGCGCACAGCAAACTAATAATTTAGCCAACAGTCATGTGGCTGTAGTCGGCATTGGCGGTGTGGGAAGTTGGACTGCAGAAGCACTAGCTCGTTCGGGCATTGGTACTATAACCCTTATTGATTTAGACGATGTTTGCGTAACTAATACAAATCGCCAAATTCACGCGCTTTCCAATACCATAGGAGAAGCAAAGGTCGACGCCATCGCATCGAGAATTCACTTGATAAATCCTGCTTGCAAAGTGAATTGTATTGAGGATTTTGTCACCCCAGACAACACGGCCACACTTTTAACCAAAGAAATGCACGCTGTGGTCGATGCCACCGACAGTATTCGCGCTAAAGCGGCGATGATAGCTCACTGTAAACGCAATAAAATTCCCATTGTTACGGTTGGCGGTGCGGGCGGTCAAATAGACCCAACTCAAGTCACTAAAGGCGATTTAGCTAAAACAACACAAGACCCCCTAGCAGCTAAGCTACGCAGTGAGCTTAGACGTAACTATAATTTTAGTAAAAACCCAAAACGCCGCTTTGGCGTTGAGTGTATCTATTCAACAGAGCAATTGCGCTACCCACAACCAGACGGCTCGGTTTGTTACAACAAATCTGCAATGGAAGGTGGTACTCGACTAGACTGTGCAGGCGGCTTTGGTGCTGTGGTCACGGTAACCGCCACCTTTGGTATGTTTGCCGCTGCAAGTGTAATAAATAGATTAACTGGACAAAAATAGACTTTGGCCGATAACTTGCGCACAATAGTCAAAAACTTATAACACCTTGTCTTAACGACTTTTTAAGCGTTAGCTTGTTATAACAAAAGTATCGGTGAGAAGGAGAACAACATGTCACCTGATGAACTCAATAAATTAATGGCAGATTGCGCGAAGGACGCTGTGGTAACAGCAGCTGATGAGTTCGATATTGTACTCGACCACTCACCCGCTAGCGTAGCACTGGTGGACGACATTTTACTTAGTTTTGTAGATAAATATCACGATTTAGCGTTAGAAGATGAAGCAGTGTTCACCATCTGTAATATCTTTGGCGCTTACGTTGGAGAAATTTTAAAAGCGCAGCTAGATGGTGAATGGATTTACGATCAGTCAAATCCTAAAGCACCTGCCGTTTTTCTCCAGGTTGGTGAAAATACCTATGCCTTAGCGGGTATTTGCTATGAACGTCTGGTTAACGACAGTCAAATCAGCGTATTTGCCTACTATGAACAGGCGTTGGGGAACCACTTAGGCAGCCACTAACGTTCTCACAGATTTTGCACTCAGTTTAACGTCTGTTCAATTGAGTGCATTAAATATATTTCCAATAAAGATGTTTTTGGAAAATGAGGTTCAAGGGTTAGGTGTTTCCCAATCCTCTACCATCCACTTTAAATGACGACTTTTTGAAATTGCGTACAAGGCTATACTGTAAAAAACGATTTTTACACCCGTAATAGTTTCAAACCCCCAGTGATGATGCATAGCGTAGTAAAGCTGAACACTCAACAATGCCAACACCCCCAATTGAGCGAGTGGAATAACCCATCGGCGCCATGCTAAAAAGCCTTTTTTCCATAAGCGATCTCGTTGGCTAACCAAAGATAACGCAATTAACACAGGTAAACTTGCCGCTAACCCCAACCCTAACGTTTCTTTTTGTGGGTAAAAGAACGTAAGTAGCTCACTAGTTTGAGTGCGGGAAGCCAGAGAAAAGACGAACGCTAGCCAGTCAATGCATAGAAGTATAAACACGCTGTAAAGCCAACGGGGAGGTAGAATTCGCCCTGACTCATCATAAAAAGTTAGCGGTAATTTAAGCATGCATTCACTTCTATTTTATTAATTTGAACCCTAAAGCGCATTCAACTCTGATGATGTTTACTTTCAAGAAGTAATAAATGTGGGGGTGAGTAAGGTATTTTTAAACCTCGTTCGTGCCGCTTTTACAATGAAACCCGTGGCCGTTTAAACTTGTTTTCACATTTAGTGCCTAAGCTACGGCTGTACTGTGAGAATGCGTCAATAATTTATATCGTGGTCGCTAATTATATATACTGCGTACAAGCGTGTTTTCCTGTATAATCCGCGGCCATTTTAAGCTCAGTCATTTTCCAGGTGATATTTTAGATGACAGTAGAAACGTTTAATCCAAACAAAGTAGTAAATAAAACCACCACGCTAGAAACGCCAGTGAAGGTATTAAGTGACAACAAACCTTCGCAACAAAGCAATGGCAGCAGAATTGGTTTTGTTAGCTTAGGTTGCCCTAAGAACTTAGTTGATTCAGAGCGTATTCTTACTCAACTTCGCACCGAAGGTTATGACGTAGTCCCTACCTACAACGATGCCGACTTGGTTATCGTTAACACCTGTGGATTCATTGACGCGGCGGTAGAAGAGTCATTAGACACCATAGGCGAAGCACTTAAAGAAAACGGCAAAGTTATCGTTACTGGGTGTTTAGGTGTTAAAGAAGACGAAATTAGAGAGCTTCATCCAAATGTACTGGCTATCACGGGGCCTCATGCCTACGAAACGGTAGTTGAGCAAGTACACGATCATCTTCCAAAACCTCAGCACAATCCGTTTGAAGATCTGATCCCTGACCATGGTGTAAAATTAACGCCTCGTCATTATGCGTATTTAAAGATTTCAGAAGGCTGTAACCACCGTTGCACGTTCTGTATCATTCCTTCTATGCGTGGCGACCTTGTCAGCCGCCCAGTGGGTAACGTACTCGATGAAGCTAAGCGTTTGAAAGACGCTGGTGTTAAAGAGCTATTGGTTATTTCACAAGACACTAGCGCCTATGGTGTTGACGTTAAGCACAGAACGGGCTTTTGGAACGGCATGCCGGTTAAAGCACACATGCAACAGTTGTGTGAAAAGCTGGGCGAAATGGGCATTTGGGTCCGTTTACATTACGTGTACCCTTACCCGCATGTGGATGACCTAATTCCACTAATGAACGAAGGTAAGATCCTTCCCTACTTGGATATTCCGTTTCAACACGCCAACAAACGTATTCTTAAGTTAATGAAACGCCCTGGTAGCGCTGAACGTGTTCTTGAGCGCGTTAAAAAGTGGCGCGAACAGTGCCCCTCATTAGTCATTCGTTCGACATTCATCGTCGGCTTTCCGGGCGAAACGGAAGAAGAGTTTGAAGAGTTATTGGACTTCCTTCGCGAAGCGCAGCTTGATCGCGTTGGTGCATTTGCCTATTCCCCTGTTGAAGGTGCAAGAGCAAATGACCTCCCTGATCCAGTGCCAGAAGAAGTGAAACAAGCTCGCCTTGCACGGTTTATGGAAGTACAGGGCGAAATAAGCGCAGCGCGACTTCAAGCTAGAATCGGTAACGAATATCAAGTTGTTATCGACAGCGTTGATGCGGAAGGTGCCGTCGGCCGTACCTATGCAGACGCACCGGAAGTTGATGGTCTGGTTCATTTAAACGGTGTTTATGACGTAAAACCTGGCGATCGTGTATGGGCTGAAGTTATTCACGCTAACGAACACGACGTATGGGCAGTATTGTCTGAAGACCAAGACGAAGAAGACGAAGGCGCTGATTCAGCAAACTAATAGTAGGCCTGACAAGGTAGCTTAAAAATCAATCTTAACACGCCACTTATTTACGTGAAGAAATAAAAAACCTACAGGCTCGTCGCTGATAGGTTTTTTATTGCTTTAAAGCGGCAAGAGTTTGAAGTTCCCTACCAAGGCAACTCGTCACCATTTGAATGGATGAAGCGACCTGCGTTAGATACATTTAGCTCATCTATGCGTTGTGACAAACGCTCAGCACAGGTATCAGCATCAATATCTCCCGCTCCATTCACCATTTCTGTTTGAACGAATCCAGGATGGAAAATACCTACTGCAATTCCCTTGGGTTTCAGATCATTCGCCATGGACACTCCCGCCGCGTTTAGTGCGGCTTTGGACATTCGGTAGCCATAGTAGCCGCCTGAACCATTGTCTGTCATTGAACCCATGCGGCTGGTAATCATGGCAATTTTACCGTCTTTTGCCATTGCGGGTAATAGTGTTTGAGTAACTAACAGTGGACCTAATGCATTAACCCTAAATTGATAATCGATAGTATTTGGATCCCAATCGTCAATACTCTCGCGTCCGAGCACTCCGGCATTATTAATGAGCAAATCGATGTTAACGTCCATTAAAGGTGCAAGCTTTTCAGCCAGCATGTCTGGTTGGGATACGTCCACACCTTTGATGATTGTCACACCTGCACTGTTTAGCTCGTCGCAACTGTTTCGACAGGTAGCATAAACTTTCGCACCACGTGCTTTATATTGCTTGGTAAGCGCAAGGCCTATGCCTCTGTTGCCACCGGTAATAACTACGTTCATAACGGTTCCCTTGTTACTATGTGTATGCGTTTAAAAGGTTTCACTCACCTTTTATAAGAACTGGCTGTTTAAATAAGGCTTGTTGCTAATTTACTACAAAGCGTCAGCCCTATTTCAGCACTCATTTCTTATTAACTTATAGTCTTTAAAAGACGTTCTAGATCTTCCGGGGTATCAATTCCAACTGGCGGTGGCGCTATCGCCACCTCACAGTGAATCTTATCGCCATACCATATGGCTCGAAGCTGTTCTAAGGATTCAATTTGCTCCAGAGAGCTAGGCGCATAGGCAACATATTGCTTAACGTATTCAGCACGATAGGCATAAATACCTATATGGCGTTTGTACAGCGACGTATTTGCAGATTGCGGGTTTGCCATCATGTGATCGCGTTCAAAAGGAATAGGAGAACGTGAAAAATAGATAGACTCACCCTTTTCGTTTACCAACACCTTAACGATATTGGGGTTAAACACATCCTCAACACGTTCAATAGGCGTAGATAACGTAGCCATCTGGCACTGGGGCGCATTGGCAAGATTATCTGCAACCTGCCTGATGTTTTCAGCGGGAATAAATGGCTCATCCCCCTGTACGTTAACCACAATAGTAGAACTCGCAATGCCTTCTTTTTCGATAACCTCGGCAATGCGCTCTGTTCCAGATTGGTGGTTGACAGACGTCATGCATACTTGAGCAAAACCAAGCACAACGTTTTGAATACGTTCATCGTCCGTGGCAACAATGACGTTATCCGCTCCAGCTTCTTTAGCACGTTCAACCACATGTTGAATCATCGGCTTTCCGTCAATAAGCGCTAAGGGTTTGCCAGGAAACCGACTTGAGCCGTATCGAGCAGGGATCACAACTGTAAATGACATAACTTTATTTCGCCCTTATTTACCACTTAGTTTAACGTTTTATTACCGTGTTGCGTCTACATCGTCTAACGACAATGCTGTTGCTTTACTTTCGATAAGTACAGGGATGCCATCTTTAATATCGAAAGCCAATCTATCAAATCGACACACTAACTGGGTGCTATCATCACTCAGAACTAATTTTCCCTTACACACTGGGCAAGCCAAAACTTCTAAAAGCTTTTTATCAAAGGCCATTGTTATTATTCCTGTCCGTCTTGGTTGATCTTCAAACCTGCATTGGCAAGTTTCACATTTACTAAATTAAAAAAGTCTGGCGCTAAATGCGCGGTAACAGGTAAAAACCAGCAGTCGTTATGAGCAAAAGGTGCAGCTTTAACGGCGTCTTTTTCTGTCATTAACACTCTGCCATCCGGTATGTCTGACCGTGTGATTGCGTGGTGATCCGCCAGCGGTGTAGCCGAAGAAAGCTGGATACCCATTTCTTTAAGCTGAGAGAAAAAACGTTGAGGTGAACCTATTCCAGCAATTGCGCTGCACGGCACTTTTTGTATCTCTTCAAGGGGACTGGTTCTTACTCTGTTTGAAACAGAGGTGAAGTCCCCTGGTACTAAGGTCATTAGATATTGAGGCGCTACAGCATGGCTAAATGTCGGCATTGAACGGCTATTATGTACTAGCGCATCAACGGTACCAAGGCGCCATTGTCCTTCGCGAAGGGGCCCCATTGGCAGCAAATAACCACTGCCTACTTTTCTATCGTCCATCACCACAATTTCAACGTCGCGATGAAGTGCGTAATGTTGAAGGCCGTCATCACAAATAATTAAATCGCAGTGTAATTCGTCACTTAAGTACGCGGCTCCGCGCGCGCGGACTGGATCGATAACAACGTCGCACTGGCTTCTAATGGCCAGTAAACGAGGTTCGTCACCCACTTCAGACGCATCATCTTCGCCTTTCACTAATCGCGGGTATTCTGATGATTTAGCGCCATAACCACGACTTAAAATACCGACCTTTATGCCCTGCTTCTGGTAATAATCGGCTAAAGCTAATACGACTGGCGTTTTGCCGTTGCCGCCCACTGATATGTTGCCAACGACAATCACGGGAGCGTTAGCCTTTAAGGCCTTTTTGAGTCCAATTTTAAAAAGTAACCGGCGAATTGCCGAAATAAAGTAGAACAGCAGCGCAAATGGTGAGAGCAGCCACACTAAAGGATGGCCGAAATACCATTTATCGTGCTTGGTTTTGCTTTGTGATTGACTCACTTAGTCTCACCAAATTGCAACGCGTGCAGTTGCGCGTAGTGACCACCTTTTTCAAGCAATTCGTTGTGTTTACCTTTTTCAATAATGCGCCCCTGCTCCACTACCATAATGCAATCTGCGTTTTCGATGGTAGACAAGCGGTGCGCCACAACAATGCTGGTGCATCGTTTTTGCAGCGTTTCTAATGCGTCTTGGATCAAGCGCTCAGACTCTGTATCAAGGGCAGATGTCGCTTCGTCAAGAATAAGTATGGGCGCTTCGGCAAGTATTGCCCTAGCAATGGCAATACGCTGACGTTGACCACCCGAAAGCATTAAGCCGTTTTCACCAATAACCGTATCTAACCCTTCAGGCAAGTTTGATAAGAACTCTTCAACATGCGCCATCTTTGCCGCATTCTCGATGTCTTTACGTGATACGTTTTGGCGCGCACCATAAGCAATATTGTTAGCTATGGTATCGTTAAATAGCGTAACGTTTTGCGATACTACGGCAAACTGCGCCCGCAGATCTTTAAGATCAATATCGTTGAGCGCTGTGTCATCTAAGCGAATTTCACCTTCTTGCGGTACATAAAAGCGTGTAAGCAGCGATGAGATGGTCGATTTACCACTTCCCGAGCGCCCTACCAAAGCAATCGACTGCCCAGGGTTTGCGATAAAGCTCACATTAGATAACGCGGGCGTCTGTTTTCCTGGATAAGAGAATGTAACGTCGTCAAATTCAATTTTTCCTGTTGCGCGCTCTACTTTGGTTTTCCCTTTATCTTCTTCGTCTGCTTCATCAAGAATTTCAAAAATACTGGCGCAGGCTGCCATACCTTTTTGAAATTGGTTATTAATGGTAGTGAGCTGTTTAAGAGGTTTAAGCAGCATCACCATACAAAAGACCACATTAATAAATACGCCTGCTGTAAGCTTTTCAAGCATACCGGGCGTGCTGGCAATAAACAGAACGACTGCAAGGGCAATTGACGCTATTACCTGTATTGAAGACACACTCAAAATAGAGGTGACATTCAGCTTCATTGACTGTTGACGGTTGTGATTGTTTTTCTGCTCGAAACGCTTTTGCTCTATTTCTTGACCGCCAAACATGATCACAACTTTGTGACCTTTCACCGCTTGCTCTACCGACGATGTTAGGTTGCCCATTGATTGTTGAATGTTTTTACTTACAACGCGAAAACGCTTACTGACGATAGAAACAATCACTGCCACAATCGGGCCAATTAAAAGAAATATGAGCGAAAGCTGCCATGAGTAATAGAACATGACACACAGCAAACCGATGACCAGTGCGCCTTCCCTCACCAATGTTAGCAGCGCCTTACCAGATGCATTAGCCACTTGCTCTGTGTCGTAGGTGACTTTACTGATAAGCCCGCCAACCGCATGATTATCGTGAAATGCCACTGGAAGGTGAATGTATTTTTCAAACAACTGCTGGCGCATGCGCATAACCACCTGTGCACCAATCCAGCTTAGCGTGTAACTACCTAAAAAGTTGAAAACACCCCGTATCAAAAAGAGCGGCACAATCGCATATGCGGCTAGACGTAGATAGTCATGGTCGTTTTTCCCCAGTGATTCGTCAATCATTGGCTGAAGCTGGGAAAATACGAAGGTATCTACCGCGGAATAACCAATCATACCAATGATGGCAAAAACAAAAGGCACTTTATACGCTTTAAGGTACTGTAAAAAGCGTTTAATTTGATAATCCGAGTTGTCGGCTTGTTGCATGTAGTTTTTTTAACCTGTTTGAAACGTTAACAAAAACGCGTTGAAAGTATTGTACTCGTTCTCGCTCTAATTCACTAATATAGCGGCAAAATTGGTTAGTCTGCCAACTAAGTGAATAATGTGTGGCCACTTCATACCTATTTAAAGGTATTCGTGTACATCTTCGTTTCGTTACAAGCTAATATTTTTGGCATTTGGCGATATTACTTAGTCTTTGAGGTGTCGCGGTGTAATGCCTGGTAAATACCAGCGATTATTCAACGTTCCACGTTGGGAATCTATATGAAAAGAATCCTTATCGAAGGTTGCGCTTATATATCCGTGATAGCTTGTTAAATATTGCGTTACGCCCAAACGCTCGTAACGTTTAGCCACAACATAAGCAGGAAACTGCCATCGATTCTCATAACCTTGCGTAAAGATCACAGCTTTTGGTGCAACGTGTTCTATAAAAACATTGGTAGACGACGTTTTGCTTCCGTGATGCGGCGCAATAAGAATGTCGGCACTTAGATTTGTAAAGCTCGCTAAAGTATCTATTGAAGCCCCCTCTGAAAAACCATCCATGATTTCACGGGTTATCAACGCGTACTCACTTGTTTTCTCAATGTCACCAGGAATTAACACGCTACCAGAGTCGCTTGTTATTTTAACCACACACGACATGGCATTGTTGTCTTCTTTGTTGCCATTTGGCGGCCATAGAAAATTGATTGTTAAATTCTGCCAGAGTATACGCTTTCCTCGCTCACAACCTAATGTTGGTGTGTAGAAAGTGGCTTGTTTAGCTAAGGCGTGTTGTTCAATGGCTAATGCCCCACCTGCATGATCGTTGTCACTATGCGTATGAACTACAACATCTATATTCGAAATATGCTTACTTTCTAAAAAAGGTAACAGATGTTTCGTTGCAGTATGAGCATTGCCATTAAACTGAGCGCCAGAATCAATAATCATAGCCCGATCTCCTGCAGTCACTGCAATAGCACTGGCCTGGCCCGCATCAAATACATGCAGCGCCCATGCCGATTCATTGGTAGGTAACCACTTTTGAAAAATGCTTAGCGATGGGAGCAAGAGAAGCGCTACGCAGATAGCTTTGTACCGCCATGTTGGCAAAAGAAAAATAAAAAAAGCGACAATTAGACAAAGTGCCGCACCACTACTTACGTAAAAATTGATAGCGCTCCCAGAAAACTGACTAAGAACGTTCAAAATCGATAACAAATACCCTAAACACGCATCACTGTAATGCATAAGCATGCCCGTAATTTGTTGTGAGAAACTAAACTCAACAAAGTGAATGACCAGCAACGAAATTAAACAAATAGGTAAAAGTAACGTTATTACGGGCAAGGCGATTAAGTTAGTAACAACTGCAATAAAACTGGCGTTACCAAACCATATTAGGGTTAACGGCATCATTATTACGGTAAGCGCTACTTGTAGTTTAAACAAAGACACATACCAAGGTGCTCGCTGTAGCCCCCGAACAACAACTAAAAACCAAATGCACAGTACAGCCCCTATGCTCAAGTAAAAGCTAGCGCTTAATATAGAGAGAGGAAACAGCAACAAACTCGAAGTAAGCATTGTGAGCGCAACATTTACTGGCCGCCATGCATGTCGAGAAAGAGACAGCACGCACCCCATAGTTACCAGTATCAGCGCACGCACAACTGGCAATGCGCTTCCACTAAGCAACGCGTAACAAAAACAAGCAACAATAAGCACACAAAGTACAGAGGCTCTAATTGGCGCGCTGGTTTGAAACATCTTACTTATTTCCCGCACTCTATTCTTTCGACCTGTTGCCGGATAGTTGATGGAGGCTGAACGTACTAACCAATATTTCGCTCTGCCTAATAGGTCTGTAACATGCGTGAGTAAAAATATAACGGGGTTAAAAAACAATAAGCAGACCCCAGCGATAAGTGATAGATGCATGCCTGATATACTAAACATGTGCCCAGTGCCGGTGCGTTGTAACAGGGTCCAATCATCCAACGTAAAGCCCGTTTTCTCCCCTAGCAGCAATGCGCGCCACCATTTTTCATGAACAAGGTCTAGCTTCTGCAATGTTGTAGCAAGTTCATAACGCACTGAGTGATTATGCTTTGTTTTATCGTGCTCTATCGACTTGATATAGCCAGTTGCATGAATAAATTGGCTAACCAACTGCTGTTGTCGGCTAGCTCCAACAGGATTAGCCGTACCGTATGCAGGTTTAAGTTTTACAATTGCGGTGAAGGTATCACCGTTGTGCAAACAATTTAATTTCACCTGGGACGGAGAAACTGATTGAGGCCGCACGCCTATAGTCCCCTGTTGAGCATATGCGATTTTCTTGTTGGCTAAGCCTTCGCTTTTTCGATCATTTGGGAATTCATAATGTTGGTGAGTAAGACGAGCTTTGAAATTAAACGTACTAGTTAAAACACGCTTAGGCAAGGGGGAAAGTATACTGTTGTCTAGAAATGTCGCTGTGCTTTCACGGTTGACAGACTCAATAGCGACAACATAATGATAAGTTGCTTCCAGCACCCTAGCTGTGCCGAAGACACATCCCCCCGACACAACTCGACCTGAAATTGTGACATCTTGTTGAATTTTCCCTTGGGGCAGTTGCCAAGCGTAGTAAAAATGCCCTACACTCGCCACCCAAAGTACTCCAGACAGCAGCCCGCTCACAGCCCAACATAGCAGCACTTCTGGAAATGCATGATGTTCAGCGGGTTTTGTCGTCGAAATGAATATAATGATAGTCACAGATATTATTAAAATGGCAATCATCAATGCCATGCTGTGAGTACTTGGAAGTTTTTGCCAGAAAACTGCACTTATTGCGCTAGCGCAAAAACAGCTTAAGCAAATTGTGATACGATTGACCATGTTTTCACGTAGCAATGGACAGTGAGTGAATGTGGGTGGTGCAATTTCATGTTGCGCAATTCCGTTTACTGTTATTTTTTCTGTCTTTTTTGATTTTATTTTCGAGATGCATTGATATTTATGCCTAAGAAATTTATCCGACGTTTTTTGCCAGATCACCAAAGCATTAAGCAAAACAAAGCTTTAAAAATTTTTGGTAGCGTATTGCACGAGCCCAATCTTTGGCACTTAAACCGTCGTTCTGCATCTGGTGCATTTGGCATAGGTTTATTTTTCGCGTTTTGGCCGGTACCGTTTCAAATGTGGCTTTCTGCCGGTTTAGCTATTCCATTTCGAGCAAACCTGCCCTTATCTGTTGCAACTGTTTGGGTGACTAACCCATTTACTATTCCGCCTATATTCTATGGGGCTTACAAGGTTGGTACTACTGTACTTGGGACCAAGCCTGAGCATTTTGAATTTCAGTTTAGTTGGCAGTGGGTTGTAGAAAGCATTAATACCATTGGCCCTGCATTTTTAGTCGGGTGTGGAATTTGCTCGGTCGTGTTTGGACTAGCGGGTTATTTCTCTTTAAACTGGGTTTGGCGCTTTCAAGTGAAAAAAGCCTGGGAAAGACGCAGACAAATGCGGAATCAAGAAGCCCACTAGCGTGAGAGCCCTACACTTGAGGGTTTGTAGAAATGTTTACCTTTTCTCAAGCTCCTTACAACGTTCAGTACAATGTACGCCGTAAAAGACAGAGCAAGAATTACAAAAAACGCCACTTCATAGAAGTGGCGTTTTTTATTGGTAACAATCAATATGAGTTCGGCGTTAATTTATTCAGGAAAACCATTACGCCGAGCTCTGTTATTGAATTTAAGCCAGACAGGCTACTTTTCATGCTCTGATAAAAAAGCGATAAGCGCAGCTTCGTCCCATACCTCCACATCTAGCTCTTGTGCTTTGGTTAGCTTGGAACCCGCTTTTTCACCTGCAACTAGGAAGTCGGTATTCTTACTTACCGAGCCTGCCACTTTTGCACCAAGTAACTGCAAACGGGCTTTCGCATCAGAACGCCCCATTTCGCTAAGCGTACCGGTAATAACGCAGGTTTTACCTTCAAGAGGCAAATTATCCGAATCTGGCTTTTCAATAGCTGGCCAATTAATTCCTTCTTTTAATAGCGCATCAATAACATCGGTATTGTGTGACTCGTTAAAGAAATTGAAAATGTGGGTAGCCACCACTTCACCAACGTCTTGGACTTCAATCAGTGCTTCAAGCGACGCCTCGCGAATAGCCTCCAAGGTTTCGAAGTGCGCAGCCAAGTTTGCCGCAGTAGCTTCGCCAACCTCACGGATCCCCAATGCGTATAGGAACTTGGCAAGCGTTGTTTGCTTTGAAGCTTCAAGCGATGCCAGTAGCTTACTGGCAGACTTTTCAGCCATGCGCTCTAGCCCAACAACATCGCCTAACGAAAGCGTGAAAAAGTCGGCGGGACTGTGCACAAGATCAGCGTCAACTAACTGATCGACTAACTTGTCGCCCAGACCATCAATATCGAATGCTTTACGCGAAGCAAAATGCTTAAGCGCCTGTTTGCGTTGTGCGGCACAAATTAATCCACCGGTGCAACGAGCAACCGCTTCATCTTCTAGTTTTTCAACCTGCGAGTCACAAACCGGGCATTGGCTTGGGAAGGTAATGTCAGTTTCACTTCCCGTGCGATTGGCTTCTACCACAGACACCACCTGTGGAATAACGTCACCCGCACGGCGGATTACCACGGTGTCGCCAACTTTAACGCCTAATCTGGAAATTTCGTCTTGGTTGTGAAGTGTAGCATTCGACACAGTTACTCCACCTACAAACACGGGCTCTAAACGAGCAACCGGCGTGATCGCACCAGTCCTTCCTACCTGAAACTCAACGTCCAGTAACTTAGTCACTTCTTCTTGTGCAGGAAACTTCTGCGCAATCGCCCAGCGGGGCGCTCGAGCAACAAATCCAAGGACATTTTGCAGGTCAATACGGTTAACCTTAAACACAACGCCGTCAATGTCATACGGCAAACTGTCGCGCTTTTCCAAAATGTGGTTGTAGTACGCCAAGCAGCCCTCACCGCCCTCGGCGGTGTCGATATCAGGGCACAGCGGCAGCCCCCAATTACCCAATTGCTTAAGGCGCTCGCTATGTGTTGTGGGTAATTCAAAACTTTCAGGTTGCACTACGCCTAGCGAATAAGCATAAAACATCAGCGGGCGCTTGGCCGTAATTTTAGAGTCTAGCTGTCGTAAACTGCCAGCAGCAGCATTACGAGGGTTGGCGAAAACCTTACCACCCGTTTCTTTTTGGTGTTCGTTGAGCTTTGCAAAGCCCTCACGAGGCATAAACACTTCACCGCGCACTTCTACGCGCTCAGGATAATGCTCACCACGAAGCGTTAACGGCACATTAGAAATGGTACGCACGTTAGCCGTGATATTCTCGCCTACCTGGCCGTCACCACGGGTTGCAGCACGCACTAATTCGCCATTTTCATACAGAATACTTACCGCTAAACCATCTAGCTTGGGTTCGCAGCTAAAATCTAACGTTGCCGAATCTTTTAGTCTGTCTTTTAAACGTTTTTCGAAGGCAAGCAGTGATTCTTCATCAAAGGCGTTATCCAGCGACAGCATAGGAACATCATGGGTAACTTGTTCAAAGGCCGATAACGCTGCGCCCCCTACTTTTTGACTGGGAGAATTCGGGCTTTGAAGCGTAGGATATTGTTTTTCTAGCGCAATAAGCGCCTGCATATCTCTATCATATACTGCATCAGGAACCGAAGGGTCATCCATCACATAGTACTGATAGTTGTACTCATTAAGTGTGTTGCGAAGTGTTGCTATTTGTTGCTTTGCTTGTTCTAAAGAATCTGACATGGAGTTGTTGTCACGCCGTTTAAATAGTTAAAAGTATTACAATTCGTTGCCAAGGCCTATTCGCCCAAGCCGCTGTATGTTCCAAATGGGCTGCAAAAATCTGATCTATTTCAGTCAGGTTGTGAAAGGAACAGCCACGCTACAATGCTATGGCTTGCTAGCCCTTGTTATACATCAAAGATCAATAGACCCTAATCAATAGAAAAGGACCTGGGTATGAGCCAAGTCCTTTTTTGTTTTTGCACCTACATGAATAATCCATAAGATTGAGGCGCAAGTGATAAATTAACGCTAGCTGCGCGCAATCATACGCTTGCGCTCGAACTCACGAATTTTCTCGACGTATTGCTGTAAGCCCTGCTTCGTTAATACGCTTCGGCGCCCATCAAGTACTTGTGCGCCGAACTCATCTGCCAATTTGCGGGCTGCATTGTGCATCATGTTAAACACTTGATGAGGGTCACCCTCAATAGGCAATATCATAAACAGTGAAATACCTTGGGTTTCAAAGTTCTCTAGGTTATCAATATCAAAAACCCCAGGCTTAAACATGTTAGCAAGGCTAAACAACACTGGCCCTTTGCCATTTGAGTTTACGTGGCGGTGGAAGATGTCTTGATCGCCAAATTTAAACCCTAATGTTAATAACATAGGTAATAGTGCAGCGCCTGAAATGGGCTCGCCTTCTGGCGTTCTTACATTTAATACTAAAACCTCGGGTTCAATCGACGACTTAGCGGTCTTTGGTGTACTTCCAGCACCATCATTGCCTGACTCATTAGCACTAAAGCTTTCATCGCCAAAATCAGCGCTAGCTGCTTCGCTGGTGTCAAAATCAATACGCATTTGATCGTCACCAAAATTCGGCTCTTCACGTCTTCTCACTGGCGATTTGCTTTGTTTGTTACGTGCAAAACGTCTCGGCTGTTCATTTTCTTCATGAACATCGCTGGATGAAACAGACTCTTCGGGTGCATCTAAACTAAAATCAGCAACTTCTCTTTCGTTTTTAGCCGGCGGCTGCACTGTTTCAGGCTCTTCCTCCAGCGTTGGGTCGATATAAAACTTCTGTGCAGGACGAGCTGGCTCTGCACGCCCTCTTTCTTGATGACCGCCCGCCTGACTCTGAATTGGGTCATGCGATTGCGCGTTATCCGCTCTCTCTTGATTACTTGGAGTATTTGGCTGTTCGCTTTCTTCACGCTGAGAATGCGACGCTAAAGACGTTTCCTCTTGCTCTTCGCCTTCACGAAGTAAGAAGCCTGGAGGTTCAGGGAACGCGGCAAGGTTTTCGTCGCCTCTGTTAGCACCTTTTGTTGATGCGCCGTCGGGACGAGCTTGCCCTTTCATGTGTGGCTTCGGATTCGTAACCACAGAGCCATAGAGTTTTGGTGCTTTCTCAGCTTCTTCTTTCCCGTCAGACGGCATAGCTGAATTACCAACGCTGCTTGGGCGTTTACCCTCATGCTTACCGTGTGCGCCCTCTTTTCCATCACCGTGCTCTTTTGAGGTGGCATGTTGAGACAAGCTATCGTCGTCATCAGTTTCTTCGCTGCTGTAAGCATGTTTTTCATTGATATCGTGATGCGCAGGGCTGTTTGCCGTATTCGTCGATACGTTGCTTGCAGCCTCATGCTCTTGGTTTTGTGATTTGCTAACCACGCGCACCGCGCCAATGCCAAGCTCGTCAAAGCCTTCTTGCTCATCTGACTCGAAATCGTTGTCATCATCTTGCCACTGACGGGGCTCTAAGCGCTCTTTTTCCGAAGGCTTACTGTTTTTACGAATTTTCCAAATACCATGGGCAAGCACTGCGATGATAAAAACCGTGCCTCCAAGGAGTAAAAATAGACGTAATTGATCTTCCATTTAATTTCTTTCGCCCTTTGTTATGCTTCTGCGAAGGCTACAGCCTCGTCCACATCTACCGCCACCATGCGCGAAACTCCCGGTTCCGCCATGGTAACACCGGTGAGGTGACTGGCCATTTCCATCGCTATTTTATTGTGGGTGATATAAATAAACTGCACTGTTTGTGACATTTCTGACACTAAGTTACAAAAGCGCCCTACATTTGCATCATCCAATGGTGCATCTACTTCATCCAGCAAACAAAATGGAGCCGGATTTAATCTGAAAATAGCAAACACCAATGATAAAGCGGTTAGTGCTTTTTCTCCACCGCTTAAGAGGTGAATCGTACTATTTTTCTTACCAGGGGGGCGAGCCATTATCGTCACCCCAGTTTCTAACAAATCGTCATCGGTAAGCGCAAGATACGCCGAACCGCCCCCAAACACTTTGGGAAATAACGTTTTAAGGTCTTCGTTAACCTGTTCAAAGGTGGTAGAAAAGCGCGTGCGGGTTTCTTTATCAATTTTACGAATGGCCGACTGTAGCGTTTCCAAGGCTTCAGTAAGGTCGTTGTGCTGTGTATCTAAATGTGACTTTCTTTCCGACTGGGTTTCATACTCTTCAACTGCGGCTAAGTTCACTGCACCTAAGCGCTGCAAATTAGCCTGCGTTTTTTCAAGGTCTTCTTGCCAGCGCTTCTCTTCGGCATCTTCAGGTAAGGTTTCTAGAATGCTCTTCAGCGACTGCTGCGTTTCATCAAGCTGTTCTAAAATCGTATTCGCACGTACCCGGTAGCCTTCAATATCGATATTAAGTTTATCGATGTTTGCCTGTCGCGTTTGAATGTCTTTACCCAGAGCTTGATGCCCTTTTTCGGCTTCTCGCAACCACTGCTCTATATCTTCGAGACTACTTTGCTTAGCACTTTTCAGTTGTTCTAATTCCGCTTTGTTTTCCAACAGCGACTGAAGCTCTGCTTCTTGAATTTCTTCAGGAGACGTCAGCTGTGTAAGTTCTTTTTGTAATCTTTCTTTGTTTTTTATGTACTCTTCACGCTGCTGAAGGTTACGCGTAACCTGTTGACTGTATAAATTCTGATGGTTCTCTAATTGTTGCTTCTTAAGTGCAAGCTCATGATTTTGCGATGTTAATGTATCAACTAACGCGCGTAGCTCTGATGTAGTTCGCTCATTTGCATCACGCTTAGCGTTCACATCGTCAATGTGCACTTCGTGTTCAAGTATTTGTGCCTCTTGAAGCTCTAACTTTTCCGAAAGTTGGGCTAGTTGCTCTTCTTCTTTCGCTAACATTAACTCTTGCTTTGCTAACTCGTCATTAAGTTTGGCAGTGCGTGTAGACTGTTGCTCTTGCTGCATTTCAAGCAAAGAAAGTTTATTTTTAATCTGTGCGCGCTGGTTTTCTTTTTCACCCAAGGCGCTCTGAATAGCCTGCTTTTGCGCTTCGCTCTGTTCAAGTGCCTGTTTGGCGCGCTCTAATGAATGCTCAATCTCATCTATAAGGCTTTCAGTTTCTTCAATGCTGTCTACCAGTCCCTTAATTTTGTTCGCCCGCTGCAAAGCACCGTCGCTTGCTTCGCCAGGTTTCACTACCCACTGTGAGCTTGCCCACAACCCTGAAGGCGAGATTGCGCTAGTAAACCCCTTGGCTAGGCCTTCAGGTTCATCTTCTTTATCAAGAACGCTTACAAAAGCACTTTCAATCGTTTCCGCAAGTTCGTCATCGTTGCTACAAAGGTAAATGTCATTAAAAAATGCGGGAACACGCTGTATTGACGATTCATTACTGCGTGTTTCAGTTAATAGAGCGTGTGCTAGTGAACCCGATTTGGCAGTGCTTACAAACGCCTTATCGGTAAACACTTTAATGCCGCTTGGCAAATAAGCGTGGTTTTGAAGCAGTGCCTGTATGTCATGGCTTTTGGCAACAACGGGGTCTTTAGCGTGTTGTAAAATCGATTCTACACAAGGTGCAAGAGTTTGGTTAGAGCTAAACTGCTGCCACAGCTTTTCTATCCCGTCTAACGTTACGTCTTCATTATTTGAGGCATCTTGTTGAAGCGCTTCTAGCGCAGCTTTTGTGGACAGTGCAGTTTGTAACTGGCCCTGGGTATCACGGCGCTTCGCTTCTATAGCGTTGACTTCGCCTTGTTGCTGCGACACCTTTTGATTGGACTCTTGAAATAATTGCTTAGCTTCATCAATGTCAAAATCGAGTTCGCTACATTGCTCTTCTAAAAGTGTTATCTGACTGGCAAAATCTTCTTCATCTAGCTGTTTTAGCTCGTCTTGTAGTTCGCTGATACGCTGAGAAGTGCGTAACTGCATGCTCATCGTTGACTGAATTTGGCTATGGCATTGCTGAACATTCTGACGAAGTTGATTGTAGGTTTGCTCTTGCGCTCGGGCTTGGGCGTTAAACTCTCTTAGCGCTTGTTCAGCGTCTTCAAAACGCTCTTTGGCAAGCTCTAACTCTGCTTCCTTAAGGGCAAATTCAGGCTCAATGTTTTCAAGCGCCTCCTTTGATACCGCAAGCGCTTCCTGTGCCTCATCAATAGAGTGGTTAAGCAATTCGTGTTGCTCGCTAATTCGTGCTAACTCTTGCTCTACCTGCCCTTTGCGTTGTTTTGCGTGCAGCGCATTTTGCTCTAGTCGTGTTATTGCGTTACTGGTAGTAAACAGCTGCTGCTGAAGATCATCTATCGTTTGTTTTGTTTCCAGCTGCTTGGTTTTGTACGACTCAAGCCCCGCTTCATCGCCCTGTAGTCGAGCCACTAAGTCGTCAACTTCTAACTGGAGTGCTTGCTGCTGTTTTTGCAGCGCTTCAATATGTTCACTATTTTTCAGAAAACGAAGGGCTGCTAACTGGCCTTTTAGCTCTCTGGCTTGTGCACGTAGCGTTTTGTATCGAGTAGCCGCAGCAGCCTGACGCTGTAATTTTTCGAGCTGCTTGCCCAATTCATCGCGCACATCATTCAAGCGTTCAAGGTTATCTTGCGTGTGCCTTATACGGTTTTCTGTCTCTCTGCGGCGCTCTTTGTACTTTGAGATACCCGCGGCTTCTTCTATGAATACACGCAAATCCTGTGGCTTAGATTCAATAAGCCGAGAGATCATACCTTGCTCAATGATGGCGTAAGACCGGGGGCCTAGCCCTGTTCCTAAAAACAGATCGGTGACATCACGCCGGCGACATTTAGTGCCGTTCAGAAAATAAGTAGAGGTGGCGTCCCGTGTAACTACGCGTTTAACAGATAGCTCATTGTAGTTGGCAAATTCACCCGCTATCCGCCCTGCACTGTTGTCGAAAACAAGTTCAACGCTACATTGCCCCACTGGCTTACGAGACGAAGAGCCATTAAAAATCACGTCGGTCATTGCATCGCCGCGTAAGTTTTTGGCAGAACTTTCACCTAAAACCCAACGTACAGCATCAATGACATTCGACTTGCCGCAGCCGTTAGGGCCTACGATGGCGGTCATTTCGCCGGGGAATGGAATGGTAGTTGGCTCAACAAAGGACTTGAAACCCGCAAGCTTAATCTTTTTAAGCCTCACACATCATCCCTCTTAAACACAAAGCTGCACGCGGTATCGCCTTGATATTAGCCAGAAACCAGCTAACCATCGGCTGAAATAGCAGTTGATGTAGAAATGATGCAATCACACGGAAGATTCTTTTGTTATTATGCTCCGACTCTACCAAATCTAACAGCTTGTAACAATTACCATTTCACTGAGTTAGGCAGAGAATACGCCAAGCGCGTATGATAGAGCAGATAGTTAACAAACACAGCGTTTCAAACGCGAAGGAGTACGAATGAGTTCAGGCGGTGTACATTATTTCTTTGAAGGCTTTTCGCTCATAAAAACCAAAGGATTAAAGCGTTTTGTTTTTGTACCCCTAACAATAAACTTAGTGCTTTTTTCTGTGGCTTTTTACTTCTTATTTGGCCAAATAGAAATGGGTATCGCTTATGTGATTGATCTTGTACCTGAATGGTTAGGCTGGATAAAAACAGCGATCAGCTTTTTCTTGTGGCCCCTAGCAGTCATCAGCGTATTGCTCATTTTCGCACTGATCTTTGGCACACTCGCAAACTGGATTGCAGCGCCGTTTAATGGCGTTCTATCAGAAAAGGTTGAGCGTCATTTAACGGGTCAAGATTTAGGTGACGAGGGCGTGATGTCTTTAGTTAAAGACATTCCTAGAACTGTAGGGCGCGAACTCACCAAGCTGGTTTGGTATCTACCTCGCGCTATTGGATTTTTGTTATTGTTCTTTTTTCTGCCCATTATTGGGCAAGTCTTGTGGTTCTTATTTAACGCCTGGATGATGGCAATTCAGTACTGCGATTACCCATACGACAACCACAAAATAGATTTTACGCGCATGCGCCTGCACCTTGGCGAACACAAAGGGAAAGCGATGACGTTCGGAATGATGGTGAATATATTCTCACTTATTCCCGTGGTTAACTTTATCGTTATGCCCGTAGCAATTTGTGGTGCAACGTCTATGTGGGTAAGAGAGCTTAAAGATACACTCGCTAAATAGTGGCGAGTGTATTGTTTTAGTAATGACAGCTATGGTTATTTGCCACCAGTAAACGCTTCGTATTCAGCTAACCAGTGTGCGGCTTCTTTTTGGTTGCCGCTATTGTGGAACGCCTGGAAGAAATTCATTGAAATAGGTCGCTGGGCATTTTGTTTTTCCAGCTGCTGCTGCCACAGTACCAAATATAAAGGCGGGATCACGCCGCTATCGTGATGTTCCATAAAGGTAATTCTGCGGCTGGGCTTATAGCTGTTTTCCCCCAATACGGTGCACGTTTTGGCCCGTGCAATAATGGTTGCAGGATCTATCTCTAGCCAATTTTCAACCGTTTTGTGAGGTGCATACCAGTACTCAGAATCTACGATTAGGTTTGGTGGTGCAAAATCGTTTATTCCATCTTCATCGCACAGCCTATTCGCCATGCCCTTGCCAATAGGATATTCGTCAGCGAAGCCTGCGAAGTGCGCTAGCTCATGAACAAACACTGAATAAGCGTCACTGATGTCTAAGTACATTACGCCGTTTTGAACATTTGCCTTACCCTGCTCTGCCACTACTACTGCATGACTAAATTTCTGCTTTTTCGCAATGCTTGCCAAAGGAGTAATACTACAGCCTAAGATCCCAGCGTTCTTATAATCCGGATCGCAGCTTAGTACATCGGGTTTAAGCCAAATAGGCGGGGCCAGGCAAATAGAAAGGTTCTGCAGGCGCTTGTCGTCATTGAATGAGTTATAAAGACTGTGAGCACGCATGATAGTAGCTAAACTGGTAGCAAAAGGCTGAATACGCTGAAGGCATTTCCCTTCATTCTCCCAGTTAAATGAAGGAGACTGCTTTAGTGCTTGCTGTATAGAATACGGCGTGTAGAGATTGATGGCCTCTAAGGCTTTTTCCGCTTGAAGATGCCCTTTCTTCGCGGCAAAGCTAAAATGCTGCTTGGCCTCAGAAAACTCCCCTTCGTCCCACAGAAGGCGAGCGTATTTAAATGCGCTTTGCATGTCTAAGGTTGCTGTTGCTGCGAGAAGCGGTTTCGCTAATTGTTGCTGCCCGTGTAGAAGATACCAATCGGCCAATGCGGCCTGTGCGGGTACGTAGTTTTGTGAAGCCGCGCGTACTAGCCACTTCTCACGTTTTTCTGGCGAATCAGTAGACATTGCAAACGCAAGCTGTGCTTCTGCGACCTCGCCGAGCGCTGCTAAGCGCATAAAGCGCTGTGACGCACCTTCTTCACCTAATATTTGATATAGCAGCCATGCAGCGTCTGCGTTTTCAAGATTAACTAGCTTCTCTAGAAAATAGATTGCAGTGGTTTCATCAATATAGTCAGTAGCAATGAAGCCTGCGTTATACGCACGCTCAAATTCACCGAGCAAGCGTGCCTGTGCATTTTCACTGCCCTGCTTTGCAGCTAACCAAAGTAGCGCTAGTGCATCATGCTTAAGGTGATAGTTAGAATAATTGAAACGTTCGGTATTAGCCGAAGTTTGAGCGTCGGGAGAAGATTCTGTGCTGTCCTGTTCCATGCCGTCGGCAGCATTTACTGAAGCAGAGCTCGCCTTTTCAGTTGGGTCGCTATCTGACACTAGGCTTGCCGGCGTAAGTACCTTGCTTGCATTAGCAATTAGTTGCGGGACATAGCGTCCGCTATCGCCCGCAACTATGAGCAGTGCGAACACTGCTAAAAATAAGCCTCGCATAACGCTTGCTGCTTACTCTTCGCTAACCAGATCGCTGCTAGCTAGTTCACGCAAACGGTTAAGTTCCATTCGTGCGTAGCGGTGTTCAACGTAATCAAATACATTGGTGCTTAATGCAAGCTTGAAGTAATTTGATGCAATACCGCTGTTTCCGCGCTGGGTATGAAATTTACCTAAGTAAAAATACGCTTCACACAACCTGTCTGTTAACGCTTTTTGGCTTTTCACACCGTCTAACAATGAGTTAAGTACATCGTTCTCATCAACAGTACCTAAAAACAAGTCCACCAGCGTAGTAGCCCAGTGCTGGTTGTCCAGCGTTGGTCGAATAGAAGCCAAGTATTTTTGTCCTTCAAGCTCTGACACGTCGTGATGCGCAAAGTACGCCCACAGAGCGCGAAATGGATCGCTATCATCTTTTTCAAAAAAGCGGTTTAGATCGTTGGTCGCGAGTTCGGCGCGCCCACCGTAATAAAGCGCAATACCGCGATTTAGGAACGCGAAATCATACTCTGGGTTAATTTCCAGTGTAGAGTCGAATGCGTCGTAAGCCTGAATAAAGTCGTTCTGCTGAATATAGTGAATACCCATAGAATTATAGGCTTCAGCCAAATCTGGCTTTAAATTAATGGCTTGGGTGTAATCAAACTGCGCTAAGCCCGATAGGCCCACGCTGTCGTACAACATGCCTCGTTGAAAGTGCAGTTCAGCTTTGTCTTCATCTGATAACGCAGGGCTGGTAAGCACCTGATTGTAACGAGCAATAGCCATTTCGGAACGAGGATTAATGGGCGCAGGTTCGGCTAAAAGCAGGTTTCCCATTTGTGGTCTTTCTGAAACAGGTGGTGTTTGCGCACAACCGGTTAAAATAGCAGCGAATAGAGAAAAAAAGATGAGACTAACGTTTCTGCACATGGTAAAAAAGCATTCTATAAAAAAAGAAAAAACCGCCTGAGTATTAAGTATACGCTTGTTGCGGCGCTAATGCCGCCAACCTTCTCGCATTTGATGATAAAAGTAAAGCGTATTGGGTGGTTAACACAGGTAGCTATGAAGAAAAATAATTTAGAACAACTATCACAACTTGCTTTTGACGCACAGAAAAACTCACACTCACCTTATTCCAACTTTAAAGTTGGTGCTGCGGTGCTTACTCCAAGTGGAGAAACCTTCTCTGGTTGTAATGTAGAAAGTGCTGCTTTTCCATTAGGACAATGCGCTGAAGCCACAGCTATTGGCAATATGGTCACACAGGGACAAAAACGTATTTCGCATATCGTTATTGCGAGCCCGAACGACGAGTTTTGCTTTCCGTGCGGTGGATGCAGACAGAAAATTGCTGAATTTGCCCCAGATGAAACTCCCGTTACCATGGTAAGTCAAAACGGCGAGACATTCGAAACCACCATTGGTGAGTTACTTCCAAATGCCTTTAGAGCACACGATTTAGACAAATAAGTCATTCCTAAAATACTGTTCGTAATCGAGGCTCGAGCGAGTTTCACCGCCTTTACCTCGTTTACGAACGCATCCAGCTAAACACCCTATAAATCAGCACATCAACGGCTTACTCGACTGTTTAATTGAAAGTATTCTTCCTTGCGCATCAAAGGCCAGCGCTACATGCGTGCCAATATTGATATCCCCTTCTATGCGACCGTTAATATTTAATGATGCGATAAGGTTTTCAGAAACCACAACTTGCTGATTTTTGCAGCTCACCAAGAGCCAATACCCATTTTGCGCCGTAAGCGTGGCTGGCTCTAACGTAACCGCTCTAGCGACTAAATTGCTTTCAATATATTGTTGAGTATAGGCATTAAATCGCGCTTTATAATCAGTTCCGGCTTTACCAGCTAGCAGCTTATCTTCCCCTTCGAATCCGTGATATTGAACAATATCTACACGGTGTGCTGCCGTCTGTAATGGCGACGAATGATTACGTTGGAGTGTACCTATATTGTATACGCCCAACATTGCGACAATAGCAAATGCCACAGCCGTAAAACGTAAGGTTGAAGAAGCGAAGTACGCTCGAATATTAGCAGCCGTAGCAGAAAATACGCGTTTTATTCCACTATCACTTTCTATTGCCTTGTTGTACGCGAGAACCCTTTCACGAATTCGAGCATTAGCCTTTTCACTCATTCCATCATTTTGCTTTTGTACCTGCTGGCTGCGTTTGAACGCATCTTGTAGCTCTTTATCTGATGTAGACATGATTACAGTTTCTCCAGCATGGTTTTAAGGCTGTCTTTGGCATAACGTATCCGAGTTTTAATCGTTTCTTTTTCAGCGCCGCAAATAGCGGCGATTTCCGCTAACGAAAAACCTTCAAACTGTAGCGAAAGCGCCTCTTTCTGCTTGTAGGGTAACTGCTGAATACATGCCTTAAACACGTCTTTTTCTATCCCTTTTGCTACGTCATCCTCTACCGAAGACTGTGCATTTTTAAGTAACTCACTTAACGAAAACGATTCAACTGCCTCGTTGTTATATTCAAGCTTGGCGTTTTTTCTGAATTCATCAATAAGCGTTCGCCTACCAATAGTGAACAGCCAAGCCTGAAAATTATCGCCGCTTTTAAATAAGTGACGATTTTCGATAACTTTAATCCAAGTGCGCTGACACATATCTTCTGCAACAGTGCTATCACTTAACACCTTCAAAAAATAAAATAGCTTATGGCTGTGTAAGTCAAACAGCGCGGCTAACGATGCTTCATCACCTTTTGCGCTGTACCGCAGCATTAGCCTTTCGCTGACTCCCAGCACTTTTTCGCGCTTGCCTTGAAACAGGCTTTGCAAGCTTGCGCCTATACTCATAGGCAGTCCTTATTGTTCTAATTTGAAATCTAATACTACAACCATACCTGATTGACTAACAGGTTTACCGTCATTCAGCTTGGGTTTGTACTTCCATTTTTTAAGCGCTCTGCGCGCAGCTCTATCGAACACGCGCTTGGGCTCTGAATCTAGTACTGTAATATCAGACACTGAGCCACTAGCACTTATCGTAAACCCTAACTTTACCCAGCCTTCAATACCGTCGCGACTGGCCTCAGGTGGATAAGTGGGGTCTACCCTAAATTGGGGTGTGGCTTGCATATCACCTTGCGCACTGTTCAAGTTAATCGACAAATCTAACCCCGTATTAGGTATGTGCGTTTTTATCTCAAAGCCGCCTGGGCCTTCATTGGGCTCAGGGTCAATCTCGATAACTTTTTGAGGTGGCGTTTTAATTACCTGCTCAATTGGCACCATTGGTTTTTTAGTGATGGTCCGTTCGTCTTCAGGTTGGTAAATGATCGGCTCAAAGAACACCGGTGGGGCTTCGCTTATGTTTACTTTGTCTTGCTTAATGAGCTCTGCCATTAATACGAAAAGCCCTGCCGTAACGGTACATCCAGCTATAGCAATTGTGGCTGCGTTTAAAGCACGTTTAGCGAAAGGCGCTTTTTCAAACGGTAGTACACTTTGGTGTGTTAAGTGCTTTGGGTTGGCGTTTGGTAAAATTGTTGTTTGCATAATGTTCCCCCTTTTTTCACTAAACGGGGGAACTGATATAAAGGGGTGAATAAATGTGAACGTTTTTATTTAACGTTGACGTTTTACAATGTTCGAAAGGTTAACTTTTATTTTGGTTACTCGGCTTTTCGCCTTCACGAATAGGCTCTGCAGACGTCTGATTGGCGCGGTTTTCTTCTTGGCGTTTATTCAGCTTAGCAGCGGCCATAAATCCAATAAAAAATATGGCAAAAATAACAACGCCCACCCAAATCAAAACATTAAAAAGAAAGTCCATATCATTCCCTAATCACAATTTCGTGAAATAACTTTAACATTTATTTGTTTGAGTAGGTTAATTAGATCACCACTGTAACTACGCCACCAGCTTAGTTATTCAGAAACTTCAACACCAATAGCCATAACAGACTGTCCGTCTTTGATGGCTGGCATTTGATTAACCATCATAACCGTGCCATCAACGGGCGATTTAATGGTTTCAACGAGATTTCCAAAATAGTCCGTGACCGCACCTACATCCTGTCCTGTCTTTACTTTATCGCCTATCACCACAGAAGCTTTGAAGAACCCGTTTTTTGAGCTCTTTGGATATTTGATTGTTTCATAGATAACTGGCTCGGGGTGCTGCTTTGGCGTCTCTGGCAGCATTTTCAAAAAATACATGGCGTTTTTAGCCACATCTAGCGCTTTTGCTACCGATTCTTCATCTGTCTGTGCCAAATGCCCAATTTCAGTCGTTAGTCCCGGCTTTCCTCTCGTCATCGCTGTGTTAGGGTATGAAATTGAATTGTTGGGATCTCTTGGGCGGTCGCCATACATAACGATATGCTGCATGCCCGTGGCTTTGGCAAATTCAAATGTTAACGCATCAAGTTCTTCGTCGCCCACAAAAGGAGAATACACATGATTTAGCAACGTTTGGTTTGCGCTACCAGAATGCATGTCGATCAAGAAATCTGTTTTGCCGATAAACTCTCTGGTTAGCAGCTCCGCAATCTGTTCTGTTGGTGTGCCATCAACGCTCCCTGGGAATTCCCGATTTAGGTTTTTCTCATCTTTAGGGTTCAACGCGATTCTATTTGCGTGAAACCCATCTAAGTTTGCCAAGTGCAACACAACCAACACACCGCTCATCTCTTTAGGATCAATGCTTTGCTGTAGTTGCTGCAACGCATACATAGATGGAAACTCATCGCCATGAATACCAGCGGTAAGCAACAATACAGGACCGTCACTTTTTCCGTTAATAACCGTCACTGGCAAGGTTATGTTGCTTTCTTTAGCAAGATATGACGTTTTCTCCCCCGTTTTTGTTGTCACCCCCATTAATTCATACGGCGCATTTGCACTAACATTGAGGCTAAACGCACAGCATAGGGAAACAACAATGGAAGCAAGAGGATTCTTCTTAAATAGCATAGCTGACAACTCATGAGAAAATAGCGCACTAGTAAGCCAGAACGTTTCAACTTAATCAATAAAGAGTATTTTAAAACACCTTTGCAAAAAAATACCCGCTATAAAGCGGGTATTCTCGATTGGTAAATTAGCTTGCTCGCGCGGGCTCCAGTTCGGGGTGCGTATTCTCTACGTGATGCTTCTCTCGCACAGGTTTTACAAGTAAGTTAGCAATAAATGCCAATACCAATAACCCAGCCATTGCATACATAGTGGTATTGTAGAGCGTAGAGGTTGGGTCTACCGTTCCGGCTGGCGCAATTTCCAGCAAACGTGCAACCGTTACCGTTTTAGCTTCTACCAATTTTTGCAAGTCAGCCATTGGCGCACCAAACTTACTTGCAAACGCGGCAGGGTCGACTTTTGCCGCTAAATCGGCAATTGCATTCTCTACTGACATATTGCGCAAATAAGTAATAGCGAATGGCCCTAATACGCCGGCAGTAGACCATGCTGTTAGCAATCGGCCGTGAATGCCGCCTACATGTAAGGTACCAAACAAATCTGCCAAGTATGCAGGAATAGTTGCAAAGCCACCGCCATACATTGTGAAAATTATCATTGTTGCAATGTAGAACCCAATTAACGCGGTGGTGTTCCCCATTCCAGCCCAAAAAGGGATAGACAAGTAAAGCAGCGTACCTATTACGAAAAAGCAGTGGTAGGTATTCTTTCTGCCAATATAATCAGACGTAGAAGCCCAAAAGAAGCGCCCTACCATGTTAAACACCGAGATCATCAATACATAGGTACCTGCAAAACCTGCGGTAACAATAGCTAAGTTTCCAAAGATCTCATTGATCATGGTCTTCGCTACGCCAATAACGCCAATACCCGCGGTAACATTGAAACATAGTACTATCCAAAGCAACCAAAATTGAGGTGTTTTAAGGGCTTGATCAATATGGACGTGATTTTTCGATACCATTCCTTTCGATGATGCTTCAGGTTTAGGCTGCCAACCCTCTGGTTTCCACTCCTCTTTCGGTACGCGATACTGGAAAGACGCAAACATCATTACAATAAAATAAGCGATACCAAGAGTAAGGAAAGTCGATGCCGCACCAGTTTCGCCCGTACCAACGACATAAACACCGGCTTCGCCACCGAACGAGGCTGCTTGATTTGCAGAGGCAATAACCACTTCTACTTTTCCAGCTGCCGTCTCTGCAAAACGACGCCCTTCTTCGGTAACCAGCGCAACCATGTTTTCTGCACCTAAGTATTCTGGCGCTCTTTGAAAAGTTTCAAGCAGTGCACTAATAAGAGGAGCGCCTATCATTGCACCTCCACCAAAACCCATAATTGCGAGACCTGTTGCCATACCTCGTCGATCGGGAAACCACCGTATGAGTGTTGAGACTGGTGAAACATAACCGAGCCCAAGCCCGAAGCCGCCGAGTACGCCGTAGCCCAAGTACAGCAGCCACAGTTGATGGGTAGAGATACCTATCGAACCAACAATAAAACCACCGCCCCACAAAAAAGCCGCAACCACGCCTACAAAACGAGGCCCTACTTTCTCTAGCCATTTACCCGCAAATGCGGCAGCTAAACCAAGGCAAACAATAGCCACTGAGAAGATCCAAACAACCGAAGATAAACTCCAATCGTTAGCAGAAGACGCAACAACGCCCAAGTCTCGAGTTAGCGGCGTGTTGAAAACTGACCACGCATAAACAGACCCGATACAAAGGTGGATTGCGATAGATGCTGGCGGAACCCGCCAGCGGTTATAGCCATCTGGTGCGACAATGTTTTCTTTGCGTAAGAAAGCAAGCGCCCCCGTTCCTGAAGTTGACATACATTTTTCCCCTACATGTATTGTGCGCGTTTCTATGCCGCTTTATTACTGGGGGTGTATGGCTCCCATTATTGTATTAAATCAAAGGTATAGAAACGAAGATGTGTACGTAAGCCAGCGTTATCCTGACCTTTTGTTATACTTAAGTATAACGACACTGTCGCGCAACTTAATTTTTACTTAATGTTTACATATAGAGTAAGACTTTAGTCTTATAAAGACAGTTGCTCTACCTTTGTGGCAGAGCAACAAGCGAAATGGATACTACTATTTTGCGGGTTGTAAATCTGAATCTTCTGCAGTTTCTGCTTTTTCCACGTCACTTTCAATCTGTGCTTTTTGCATGTTAGAGATGTTGTTAATCAATAACCAAGTAACTATGGCTAGTGGAATGGATAGGACCTCAGAAACCTGCGAAATCAGATTAACATTCATTATTTCGGAGATTTCTTGCGCCCTTCTGGACATACGAAAAACGACCTGTCCAACCACACTGTTGGCGATCCAGAAAAACCACCATATGCCTAAAATAGGGCCTGCTTTTTCTAAGTGCCAATTGTTAGGGTTTTGGCTGGCTTGCCAAATCTCTTTCATCGCTTGATAAGGTTTCCATAACGACACAATAGGAATGAAATAGAAACCTATCGACCAAGCAGGTGTAAACGTCATATCTTTAGCGCCTAAATAACGCGCATTTTGGTTTGACTGATAAATCCATTTAAGAATTAAGATGCCGGAAATGATAAACACCGCCAAATACGAAAAAGCAATTATCTGCTGCCTTTTGTCATTGGACTCAGCGTCTGCAACGGCCATTTCTTGATTGAAATAAACGCCATTTTGAAAATCTGTTAGAAGTTGATACTCCATTAAGTTGGAACCAATGGCTATAAGCGCTAAAGCCACCTGTACGTACAATAAATACTTTATCCACGTAGTGAGGCGACCAGGCTCCTTAAATTCTACGTTATTTTCCGACATCTCCATTTACCTCTTTCCCCTTACTACTGCGTAAGCGTTATCTTTTATTAATTGTTATCTGTATTGAGTTAGTTACTGGTTTATTTACTGCCTAGGTGAACTAAGCTTTATTAGCTAATAGTTCCTGTAGCGCTTTCGGCAGTATCGCTTGCGCACTCTTTGTTATGCGAGCCTCATTCTTTTGCCACCAAATTCCCGAATATACGACGCCTAAACCGATCGCTGATAGCGCTACAGGGAAAAGCCAACTATCTTCAAAAACGGTAGAAGCAAGATGACCTAAATATAAACAGCATCCCAAAGCACCAAATATAACAAATACACGTCGAACCAACAGAGCACCAGCGCCAATCATGGCAAGGTTTATACAGAAATAGATAAACTTAGACAGTTCGCTGTCTGAATCTTGACTGGTAAGGCCGCCCCAAAACGCTAAAACGCCGAAAAGATAAAGCCAAAACGCGTAATCTGCTGTGTTCCGTGCTCTTATGTCCACCCAGAACGCCAATAGCGTCATCAACGCGCCAAAGTACATCGACACAAGTGCTCGGAATTGCCACGTGTAGCTGTTCCATAAGTCCTCATGGTCAATAATGAGCATCACAGCGTCCATACTGATATACCAGAGCGTTACCGCAATCGGCATTATTAAGAACGGGTATTTATATCGCCATGCTACGATAAGTCCAGTTACTAGCGTTCCAAGTTCCATATATAACCATAGCCATTTAATGCGGTGGTGAAACTGGCGAAAAACCGTATTGTCGTCGGGCCATAGCCCTAGCCATTGCTGCGCACCGTAGATAGCAATTGGCGTTAAACAAACTACGAACGTGGCACAGATCCCTGCTGGTATTATTAAATGCTTACGCGCAAAGGAATTGGCAAGCTTTAAGCCCACGCCAGCATAAAGCATAGAGATAAATACGATGCCGGCACCACCAAATTGCTCCCAGCCTAAATTCATAAATAGAGTCATGGCGCCAATTGCAATAAGGCCACCTAAGTAATACAGAATATGGGTGAAGGTAAAAGAGGGAGTATGCTGATTTTCTTCTTGAAAGAAATTGTACAGAGCAATGCCCTGTTGCTCGGAGATGATATTGTTAGCTACTGCTTTTTGAATACTGGATTTAGATACTTCCATGTACTTCTCTAAATAAGCTTGAAGAGCTGAAGATTATTACTTTACTTTGTTATGGGTAAAAAGCCAGCCTAATAGAAGTTACTCGCTTCCTTTCTCGATATCTAATTCCGCTCTATCGATTAGCGTAAAATAGTCTTCATCAGCGTAAAGCTTTAAAAAGATAGACATAGTGATGCTTGTCATTTCATTTGCCGCCTCTTTAAACCCAGTATTGACGTGAAGATCAAAGCCCGTTGGCGATGCAGAACCCATGAACTCTTGAAGTTCAGTGAATTCTTTTATTGCGTCGGCACTTAACCCTAAAATGTACTCAGTTCGCACTGGCGTTTTACTCAGCCATCCTGACTCGGCCGGCAGTGTTTTTTCTGAAATAACCTCAAGATTATACTTAAAACTTCTTTCTTGCTCTGAGGAGCTAACACCCAAGGTAAGCCAGGTGCTTTCTGGTTTTATTTCGGCAGGCTTGTCTAAGTGAATCTTCGTAAGTAAATGATTGGGGTCGAGTTCAACAAATTTCTCCTCATCAAATGAGCGAAACTCAAGCATTGTTGCAATAGGTATATTGGCACAACTAACTACAAGCAAAGTTAATGAAACAACAAATAATTTTTTGATACTTAACAACAGCGGCTTCCCTTCATTGGTTATTACAAGACATGTTCTAGCAATTCTATACAGTTCTCGTCGTTTCTTTTGCAAAAGCTTTTTCAGATTTGTTCCACGTTAAGTGGCCAAAAGCGATACCCGCAATGGGAAAGATGATCATCGCAATGGCGAGTCGCCCCCAGATATTTTCGGAAGGCTCAATAAACGCCATAAGTAATGACCATAATAAACCGGTAGAGACTCCCCAGCCTAAAACGCCGTAAACTAGAACGAAGCGCTGTTTTCCTTTTTCTCTTATTCTCGCCCACTTTTCTAATTTCATCGCAGATATCCTTTTTCAACTCTAAGCAATCATTGCAAGACAGACAAAAACCACCACAAAGCTTATAAAACCAACAGCAACGGTCCTTCCTTCATCACGACCTGCTCTTGGATACTTGCCGAAGGTCAGCAACTTGAGCACCACATGGCCCGTGCCCTTCAAAACGAATTCCATAATAGCGTCTATGATAATCCACTTTATTACTCGAAGCATAAAGCGGCCCAGCGGTTCAAAAACTTCTTCCATAACCCTTACGCTCTTTAACCTAAAACCTGTTCTATAAAAAGCAACAACCACATTGCAAGAACGGCAACGAAGTTGATAGTAAACACCAAACCACGCAATCTAATATTGTCAGTAAATATTTGTACAAGACTATGCAGCACCCTGCCAATAAAAAATACCCACGCAAGGAAGACTTGTGAATTGCTAATTGGCTCACCTAAGGAAATTAGCAAGGCGCAAACAACGTGAAAAAATAACGGCCACTCAAACTGATTGCTCAGATTCGCACTTACTTTAGGCTGTATATCAGCAAACGGGTTTGAACCATCTTTGTTTTTCCCTACTCCCCATACCGAAGGCGCGCGAGCTAGCGTGAGAAATACGTAGAGCAATGCACAAAGAAGAATGTGCATAAACATAGGGGTTATTAAATTAGACATCTTGGTTTAATTATCTCGTTGTTATCAAATTTCGTTAGCTATCAACGCAACTATCATATCTTTGAACACCTTTCGGCAGACCAAGTGCTACACCGGTGAAAGAGAAAATAAAGATAATCGATATTACAGTTAATGCGGCAAAACTAGACTCGTTTATGTTAGGGCTGACAACTACCGAAAAGGTGTTGATACAAAGCAAAAGCAAGCTTATTTTTGAATACCCTTTAAAGCCTAAAACTCCAGCGAGCATAAGCATTAAAAACGAGCCCGCAACTGCCGGAGTAAATGGCGCAGCGGCCAGTAGCAAACACAAAACCGATATAAGCACAGATAACATTAAGAAGAGTTTTTTCACGTTTTGCCCCTTTTTTTGCCGAGCAGCTGAAGAGATAAAATAATCACTAAAAGCATAGAGTAAAAACGGCGAGTTAATAAACTAACTACATAATAAAAACCGTTCTGTTGCCACCCATTATTTTCTAACTTGTAATGATTGGCCTACACTGAACAAGCGTTGAACCAAGCCTACCACCTACTCGTTTTCTGCTTTTCTTAGTATTTTAAAGATTCGGCTTATTGTGATTTCAGACAAGTTCCACTCATAACCTTCAAAGTCAGTGGTATTGATAAATTGAACAACCACGGTATCGAGGTCTTTGTCATATTCTGCAAGGCTTTGATAGCCGATAACCAAGCCTCCATGCTCGAAAACATAAGGGTAAAGTTCCGCTTCGCCTTCATTGAAAATAGCGCCGTTGTTTAGCGCTCGTAAGAACTTACCCACATCTTCTGCTGTCGCTAGCATACCGTAGTCGCGCGCCTTAACATCTTCCTCGTAACCAACGTAATAGCCGCTCATCACGTCGTCCATATTGACTTCGCTCAATGAAAAATAGGTGTTGTTCAATTCAAGCGGAAGTAAAATGTTTTGCTTAATGTACTCGTGGTGACTGTACCCCAAAACCTTATCCATAAGATTGCGAAGCAACAGATAGTTCGTGTTGGAATACTCATATCCATCACCGGGCTCAAAACTCGCCGGAAGATCTAGCGCAAAGTCGAGCGCTCGCTTGCCGTTTTCCGGTTCGTTTTCCCAGTAGGCAGCATTATCAGTAAAGTTAGGGATTCCTGACTTATGCTGCACCATCATTTTAAGCGTTATTTTTTCTGAATGCTCAATTCTGTCTTTGAGTTCGGGTAAATGATCAACGAGTAAATCGTCTAGGGATAGTCGCTGTTCTCGCGCCATTTTGGTGATAGCCACAGCAGTGTACAACTTACTGATACTGGCAATTTTAAATAAAGAGTCGGGGGCAGCGGGTATTTTGTTATCTCTATCTTTCCAGCCTGCTGTGTAAAAAGCTGGAGGTTTTCCCGCCTGATCCACGTAAACAATTATACCGTCAAAGCCATGGCTAATTGCCTCATCAACTTGTTCTTGTACTGTGTGTGGCAAAGGTAGGATCCAGGCTTTAACCAATATCCACGGAACGAAAAACAAAGAAACAATGGTACTGATTAGCAGAAGAAGCCTGATGATTGTTGTTCTTCGGTTCTTCGTCATTTTACCTTGCCTTTAAAGCTCATCATGTAACACTATCACTAGGTGTACGCCAACTTATTGCAACCGAAAATACAATTGTTACCTAAACGGCTATCGAAAATGAAACTTACTCATGGTACTTTCGAATTACAGCAATCTTACCGTACTCTATTTCTAGTACTTCCATCATTACTTGACTGTATTCAATAGGCTGATTGTTTTGCGGATGCACGCCCTTGACATAATTCTTATATCTGATAGCAATAGCAGAGTGATTAAATGTAAAAACATCTAACAGCTCAGCATTATATTCTGTATGTGCGCCTAAATAGAATGTCATGCCCTCTCTCATTTGCTCCTTACCGTCAGGTAATCGCGTATCGTCTATCACCCATGGCAAATGTGAATGACCAACATCATCCGCGAGCAAATTTAAGTGATTTTCAAGCTCAACTTTTGTCGCGCCAGGGGCCTGAGTTGCAACCATTGTGTCGAAGTACTGTTGGGCAAGCTGCTCAAGATCTATTTTAATATCTTCAGCCGATACCGTAGCTGACACTAGAAGTGATAATGCAAGAAGTATATTTTTTTTCACTAGAAACTCCGTTTCACTTATTTCATATATTAACGAATTTGCCTAACTTGTCTCGGTTGGGACATTTTGCGTAATCATCTTTTTATGACCATGGTAGCTATCATAAAACTGCTTATGTGCCGCATAAGAAAATGTATCGTTTCTTTCTGAATATTGCCCAATCCAATCAATAAGCATTGCTAAGTTGTCATCTTGGGCTTGCTTTGTTTTGTATTTATGGGGCTCCCAAGGTCTCGCCTTTGCGTTTGAAATGCAGGATTCAGTGGGTAAGTTCATAAATATAATTTCAGTAGACTGCTGCTCTACAATTTTTAGTAAGTCTGTATAACAGCCTTCAATTACCCATTTGTCGTTAGAAGAAATAAAAGCCTTTATCTCTTCTTCAGAGTCATCAATAGGCTTTCTCTCAGGAGGGCTAGTAGGTTTCCACGCTAATGTATCTAGATCTAAATGAGCCAAATCTTGTGTTTTGCATAAGTGCTGTGCCAGCGTAGATTTTCCAGAACCAGAGTTTCCAAATATTAAAATTTTTGCCAAAACCACCCTCCTTAAATCAACTAATAAAATGCTGAACTAACAATGCGTTTTAAACGACCTGTAACAGTCCACGGCAACGTAGCCAGAAACTACCAAAAGGCCATTAAAAGTGCACTAGCGCTTAAAGCTTTGACTGTGAAGAACCCCAACCGCGTTAACTTGTTAAGTGCGATGTAAATAATTATTAAGCTCATCGACTAACTCAAGTGCTTCGCTTTTCGTTAAGTAAGGTACTTTTATCGTTCTGGCCCAAAAGAAACTTTTACCTGTTTTAGAACTCACTTCTGAAAAAGGCATAGCCAATAACGTGTTATCGTTTCGGTTTGGGATGGGAGTTAAAAACTCTACGTCTCGATACAGTGTTTCACTGTCTGGCGCTTTAACCTCACCTTTCACTTTTGCAGCAGCTATCAAGCCACACCATTTGTGGGAAAAGAAAACAATGTCGCCTATATGAACATGGTGAACAAACCTTTTGGCGTCTCCATACGCCTCCAGACGACTATTATCCATCATCGACCAAATAGAGTCCTCATTCCAACTGCGATTTGTATCAAATAATACACCTTTTACATCACTTGGGTTTTTGTGCTTATCATAGGGAAGCGCAAAGAACTCAAAGTACTTTTCGCCAGCAAGTTCATAAATTCTATAGGGCAAGAAATCGATGGATATACCACTTTTCTTCCAGTAATCGACGGAAGATATTAATGAGTCATCCGCTGCACTGCCGATAACTAATAAGTGCTGTTTATTATTAATTTCTTTAGGCTCTAATTGGTGCTCAAGACTAAAAGCCTCTCTGTGTGCTTCAACTAGCGACATGTCGCCTTTGCTATATTCTTTGAACTTATTTTCTAATTTTTGATAGCTCCATTGACCAGCATCTTGCGCATATCTCAGCGCTTGATGAACAGCATCTTTCCCGGCAGATGCACGCTTTAGCTCGAATATAACTAATTCGCCACTTTCATTCAGTGCATATATGTCAGCTTCTGCCTGCCATTGGCGTTCTTGAAACACCGGCATCAATCTAGCGTCTTCAAATAAGACGTCTAAAATACTGTTCGCAATTAAGTTTTCTAGATCTTTCTCTAATTTTCCAAAGCTAGAAAAGTCTTTGAACTCTACGGGTTCCAACTTTTCAAATACTTCTGCTTGTTCTTCTATTTTGTAGAGCATGCTTTGCATTCCTTTGAGTGAATAACAGGTAACAGCTTTGATACAGCCTTTTGCGGCTGCATCAAAGCTGCGATGTTAATTGACTCGTTGTATCTTACTTAACAGCCACTTGATAACTTCAGTTTTACCTACAGGAGAGTAGCGACTTAAATGAGGTAGGCCTGCAACGTAAATAGGGCGTTCATTGATCTTGCAACTAAATCCCTTAACCGCCCAGTTTCCGTGTCCTGACGGTAAATAATCTTCTTTGCCGCCGAACATAGAATGCAAGTAGCCGTAGGGTGAAACATCAGAGTTTCCGAAAGTTATTATAAGCTTTGGCTTAACAACGCTTAAAATTGCCTCATGTACTGGCCAACATATTTCAGCTAATGAAAAGTTAATATCTGTAGCTTCGCGGCTCTGTAAGAATATTAAATTACTCGCACACACATCTCTGGTGTTGATCCCAAGGCTTTCAAATATCCATTGAACTCTTTTTTGAAGAGGGGCTTCGCCACTTGCCCACACACCTTTATGATTCTCCCAACTCTCATCCAAGTAGGCGTTAGTGGTATTTGTAAGCATTGAACTAATACTTTGTTCAACTGGCTTTCCGTTTGCGCCACCTGGATTGAAGCCGAGCAAGTAAATATCACTAGGCTTTAGTGTTTCATGACTACTATAGAGAACGCTTCCTGGTTCCTCTAGATATTCAGACAGCGCTTGTTTAGCAATAATAGGTATTTCATTTTTGGTCATTTTTGCCTCGAAAAAAAATAGAAAAATTTAAGCAGTACAAAAAAGCTATCGCAGCACGTTCTTCTTCGCTCCAACTAACTAGTCACACGGTTATCGTATGTCTTTATAATCAATTTTAGTTGCTGCGAATATGTTTTGAGTTTTGCCGCGTTGCCACTTGGTATTAAAGACAAGACGAACGTGTCTGATCCATCGTCAATGCCAATAATTTCTAACCCCATGCTTTTTGCACAGGTTGAGAATAAAAAGCCAGATTCACTAGACTCTAAGTAGTAAGATATATTGAACTGAGTTTGCATCATATCGTCCGCCAGCTGGCTCGATATGCTGCAAGTAGCAAGTGCATTTTTAGATAAATCGTTTAATAAATCGAAGACATGTTGCGCATCCTCTCTCCAATCTACAATCACTACACGGTTGATGCTTTTTAGACCTTCTATAATTACAAATGTAAGGTCAAATGAATTTTCAAAGGCTCCATCAAATCCGCTTTCTTCTAGTCCGTCTTTGTGTTTTAGTTTGTATGCTTTCTTATCAGAAAGGTAAAGTTGAACGTCATTTACAACGGTTTGATTGCCATTGCCGATTATCTTTGCTAATGCAATTTCTGGGGAGTGGTTTTTCGGCTGATTTTCATTACAGCCTATAACAATAAGAGCAGTTATAACTATCAGTAATCTCTTCATCATTCCTTGATTCCAACTTGGTTTTATCCACTACAGTGGGCTTCCATATATAGCGGATACCGACGTAAAAATAACTAGTTAGACAGACCCATAATGTAGACCCTTTTAGACAAAGATGCCTGTCTCGTTTAGTCGATGATTCTCTTTAAAGGTGCGAACCCCTTATTCTCTCAGAGTGTAATATAAAGTGCCTGTTCTTTAGTTAGTTTTGCGGGATATTAATCTCTGCGGTCATGTAGTCCACGTTGCTCCCTGATAGGAATACTCTATTACCTTTGACTTCACATTCTACGCTGCCCGACCGCTTAGACAGCTGTCGAGCACTAAGCTTATTGCGACCGAGACGGCTAGCCCAGTATGGCGCAAGTTCACAATGGGCAGACCCTGTGACCGGATCTTCGTTCACTCTAAGCTTAGGAAAGAAACAGCGGCTAACAAAATCGACCTCTTGTCCCGGGGCAGTTACAACCACACCCCGTAGCCCAAGCTCTTTGAGTTTTTCAAAATCCGGTTTTAGTGATTTTATTTCTTCTTCAGAATCAAAAACAACGAGATAGTCGAACCCGGATAGTACTTCCTTCGGGGCTTTGCCAAGCGCATTAACTAGCGCTGAAGGTGCTTCAGTGTTGATAAGCGATGCAGCCGGAAAATCCATACTAAAACCCGTGCCACTTCGCGTGACAGTAAGCGGCCCACTGCGGGTATGGAAAACTACTTCCTGCTTGGCGTAGTTTAGATGAGTGTAGAGTACATGAGCCGCAGCAAGTGTCGCATGCCCACAAAGATCAACTTCATCTGCTGGTGTAAACCACCTCAATTCATAGGCGTTCCCCATCGGAACGAAAAATGCGGTTTCAGAGAGGTTATTTTCTTCAGCAATGGCCTGCAACAAACTATCATCAAGCCAAGCTTCTAATGGGCATACGGCAGCCGGATTACCTTCAAAAACATGGTTTGCAAAAGCATCAACCTGAAACATCTTAAGCTTCATCTATCTTCCTTTTGTATGCTGAAAACCCAACGCTCAGCAATTATGGCTATTCAAGTGCTGGTACGTATCGTTAGGCCTCTTTTCGTCTTTTAATTGAAAACAAGCTGAACCAAAATGCCCCTTCTACAACGAGCCCCAAAATAATGAACAGGAATACACCTGACTGAACTCCCATACTGTAAGATGTTATAGCTGCGACTAGAAGAGCCAGAGCAATCAGAATTCGATAAATACCATTCATTTAAACTCTTCTTTTAAATGCTTAATAAAAAAGCACAAAGATGCCTGTCTTGTTAAGTCGAGACTAATTCAACTAATGAGCAGTTTGATGACTACAGAAGTCCAAGATGCTTGTAAAAACCAGTAGCATCAATGTAGCTCCAAGCGATAAAACCAGTATTAGTTGCAATAGTAACTCCTTTATGCACTTAATGTAGGCAAGTTTTAACTTTTCAAATTTACTAATCCATCATACAAATCTTATTTTGGTCTAAAGTCAGGTGCAGCTCTGCAAAGCTCGTCATATATATCTTCATCACCACGCGTTCTTTCAGATGCTTGTAAGATCACGCCATGTAGTTGGGAACGAAGCTCATCCCATCTTGTATCAAGTACTTGCCAATTATATTCATCGTAAGTGCCTTTAAAAATCACAGGTTTAACTTCGATGAATGGCAGAACACCACCTTGTTTTTGAAAAGCTTCGAATTCTTTTTGCCACCTTGAGCCAAGGCGGTCAACACGCCCTATTTGCTGCTCGACCACGCCTGGGTTCCACTCAGGATGAAGTAAGTACACGACTCTGCATGCTTGATGTAAGTTTAGTCCTTCACGGCCCACTGCCGATTGGGCAACTATCACTTTGGGAAAGCTATTTTGACGATTAAAACCTAACTGCATAACTCTCCTACTATGCGCTTCTGTACCGCCGTACATCAGGCGCGCCAAGCCTCCTCTAATATGAGTAAATTCAGCTGAAACGCGCTTGGATATGATTGGCCACAGCCCTTTGGCTTCATCCATATCCAACTCGCCATCACCATTCTGGTCGCCTTCGTTTTTGGCTGTCAGCACATTCATTAAATCTCTAAAGCCTTGAGCAATTTCAAATGACGAAAACTCAAAACCTTCTTTATCTATTAATTCAAATATTGCATTTGCAAAGTCAGTTAAGTTGGTTTGTTTTTCTGACTCTTTTGATTTTAATGAGACTTTAAATGCTTCAAATAAAGCTAAGGTTCTTGAATCAAAAACTTTAGCTTTAACTGATTCAATATTTTTAATTAGCGTATTTTTGGCCTTATCCAGTTTGTTAGTGTGTACTTTATATTGCCCAGCCAGCCTATCGTTTACCTCATTAATACTCCACTCAATATTTAGTTGATAAAGCGCTGCTTTAACTGCCAATTCCTCAGATTCTGCACTATTATCTGTGGTTTCCTGGATTTTACTTTGAGGCCAATAACGCTTTTTCTGAAGAGACCTAAGCATTTCTCTAGCATTTAGCAGGTTAACTAAAGCCCGCATTGGTTTTGTCATCTTGCCAAATACAAGCGCTTTTTGGCCCTTCGATAAATCACTTTCTATCCCATCAATTACTTTTAAAATAGCTGGATGGCTATAAAGTGACTCCTCTCCTGATTGAAACGAGTTGGCAATGATTGAATGCCACCACTGAGCTCTTTGTTCTTTTTTACTGGGTAAATTAACGTCTTCTGTTTCGAACGCATCGTCATCTTCTGAAGCATTAATGGCTTTATCAATTATTCCCGCAATGCCGTGACCATTCGCTAAAGTAAGTCTTGCTCTTTTGGATGTTGAATCTGTCTGCATACTCGATGCTGCGGAAAGTCCTTCAACGGCGCAGACAATTTTTTTCCACTCGCTTGTAAGCTCAGATACTTCTATATTTACTGGTATATGCCGACGATAAGCGTTTATAGGTAAACCAGAAGCTCTATGAAACGCTTTGATAGTTTCATCTTGACGTTTGTCTCTTCTAAATAAGTAAGGCGCTAGTGCCTTCTGAAACTGAATTGAGATGTCTTTGAATTGTCGTCTGATTATTGGGTCTGAACGCCAAGTTTTCTTGAACTTTGAAACAACCTGAGCATAATTTTTGACGACCTCTAGAATCTCATCACGTTTTTCTTTTGGTAGCTCAATTCTGCTGAGCATGTCATCCCATTGACCAACACCCAATTCGACAGGGGTTGCTGTCATAGCAAGGTTGCGGGCTTCCTCGGCTTTTAATACGATATTATTTAATATCGTATTAAGGCTGCTGGTTTCACCTCTGCTTTTATGCGCTTCATCTATGACGACTAAATCAAAAGCGCCCAAGCCTAACCCTACTGTTTTTTCGAGTAAATTTCTGTATTCACTACCCGCATAGAAAACATCTCCCTCAAAACCACTCATTCCCCAATTGAAGCTTATTACTATGTCACTTAGGGTTTTGTTAATAATATGCTTTTTGGGTAGTTTTCTTGCATGATTAACTATATTTTTGGCACATATCTCGGCCTCCCAAGACACTAAGTCTGTGCGCTTATGATAACCTCTTGGTACACTTCCATTATGAAGTTTATGGTATTGACCATAGACCTCAGGCAATAAAGCCCAACGTTCTGCTTTAGAACCGATTCCTAGGCGCCAATTTGCAAAGTTATGTGAAAGCAGAATTACGGGCTCATCTGCCCACGGCTCAGCGGTATCCTCATCGCTATAAGCATCTAGAAACCCCCAAAGACTTCGTATTACTGATTTTGGCTTAAGGTCTTTATCTCTCTCTTCTAGCTCGCTTTGCCATTGAAACCCCAAGGTTGTCGGAACAACGACCAATACTCGTCCACCAGATTGTTTTACAGCATGAATAAGCTCAACGGCAATACGGGTTTTACCCATACCGACTTCATCCGCAATGATTGCACCTGAGGTTGGCAATGTTTTAATTAGATTGCGAACACTGTACTTTTGCCCAGAATTTAACCTTTCATTTGTACTTAAAGAGTCAGAAATGATGTTTGCTACTTGCTCCCAACCTTTGAATTTCATCACTACTCTCCTAATTTTGCTAATGCTGCCAACCCTAATTTTAGTTCGAGTCGTTTCAGCACTTCTTCATAATAAGCACCTAATTCAGTTGCGTTTGATTCAGCAAAGTCTGGCCTAAAGGGAGGCTGCCATAATGGTGAGATTGGATTGATTGCTATGTTTTTGAAGAAAGTAAAAGCTGAACTGCTCTTTAATTGAGAAAATGTTTGCTCTAAACGAGTACACCATTGTATCCAGTCTTTTTCTGATACTTCAGTTTGCTTTTCTGCGATAAGCTCAATCAAAACCATCATTGTGTTAATTGAGTAGCGCTTATCGACTTCAACATCCATTTCAGCGCCCTTAACTTGTCCATCATCAGATGCCCCATCGCCTTCGTCGCCCTCGTATCCCTCAGTTTCAAAGCTTGGTAGAAGTGGAAAAGCACTAAACATATACCAAGCATCATCAAGGGCTAATTCGGGGAGTTCAGTCGCGGCAACCCGGCCATATTGATCAATAACAGGAATGTCCTCAGTATGAACAGTGCTATTATTGCACCATGAAACCGTGAGTTGCCTAGGCGGCTTTCCAAACCATAGTAAACATGCTTCTGATTTGATTGTTAGCTTATCTGCACCAGCGTTGACAACTGTAAAAGCATCAGTAAATGGGGTATTGGGTACTAAAGCGTATTTATCGTGTTCTAACTCTTCGAGTACAAAGTAGGAGATTGGTAGAGATATATGCTCTGCCTCATGCTCAGGCATTTCACTACCTCCACTTAGTTGTGATGTGTCGGTTAACGCATAATCACTATCAAAGCAAAGGGGTAATTTTAAACTTAAAGCCGTTTCTGGGTTTTCTTCCCCAACCCAAGTAATACCTTTAGCTTCAAATACTACTCCCGCTTCTATGTTACCACCGAATTTTGACGCCTTTTTTGTAAAGCCTGGGCCAGTTAAATTACCCGACCCTAAATACACCCATGCACTTTTGCATTCATCTGTGGTTTCGGATGACTTGGCAGAAAAAATAAACTTTGCATGCAAGCTTCGCTGCATTTTCCCACCCTGATATAAAGGGTCATATGCTTTTAATACTTGCCAATTATTATCTTTTAAACTGTTTAAGCTACTGGCAATAGACTGACACCCATGCTGATTGACAATAATATTTTTGTCAGCATTTTTTGAGAGCAAGCTTTCATCAATTAAACGCAGATGAAGGGAGTTAATGACACTTGGAACAGCATCACTAGAGCCGCCCTCGTAAAAGCCAGATCCTAAAGACAAATAGTTTCGCTTCTTTTCACTACAGTGGTGTTTTACCAAAGCAGGTAACTGGTCTAAAAGCGATGCTGAACGGTTGTCGAAAAAACGAGGCTTTATACTATCTTCTACAACTACTTCGTCAAATAGCTTATGGAACCTTGCATATTGAGTATGTGTATAAGATTTCAGTTTACTGGCTCCGCTGTCAGTCAAAATAGCCGTATCAAAATGTCTAAGAATGTCATTAAAATAATGATAAGCAGCGAGAATGTCAGCTTTACCTTGCTCATCCTTATTACCAGGCACCACATCAATCGACCACACAAGATCGAGGCTGTCTTCAAGTGTTTGCCTCGTCCAATTACCTGTTGAAACAATTAAACGTATAAATTGTTCTTCACTCTCAATGGCTTTAAAAGTAAGTAAAGCGACTTTGCTATGTAGTAATTTAAACTGTTTAGTTGTGTCGTGTTTAAATGCAAGGTGCAACAAGCCTGGGCATGCAATAGGCGATATTTGGACATGATTAGGATCAAGCATTAATGTAAGGCTTATCCCCCCTTGATAGGACCTCTGCCCTTTCATATTCAAAGTGAATTTTTCTAACGCATCATTAAAAAACTCGGCATCAGCTGAATAACCGGCCACTAAGCCGAATTCCCCTTTAAATCCTCTAGGAGGGATAAAGTAGCTTGCTAAAGATGGGGCTAATTTTCTACTCATCTCTATGTCCTTCTAGACCAAGTCACTTTTCTAATTTATTTTCAAAATCTTGATTTAGAACGTACATATTCAAAACGCGAAAAGAAATACCTTTCGGAAATAATGAATCATCCTCGATATCGTCATTATTGACAGGCTCTGGTTTGCCAAATGCCGCAGCAGGTAAAATTTGCGCACCTCTACACCGAAGAACAACTTCATCTCGCTCTAATAAAAATTTAATTATGTCTGTATCGTTTTTTTGCAAGCATTGTTTAGCAAAGTAAGTCGCTTCTTTTGATGCACTAGGGTCATGTTTTAGATTTAGGAAAGCGTTTGCCGCTTCTTTTAGCATACGCACTGCATCATGTATGCTGTGCGATAATGCTTGTGTGAGTTCGAGTCTTGGCGGGTTAAGCGACGTTATTTCTGCCTCAATTACATTAAGCAAATCTAAAGACTTATTTCTTAAAGAAAAAAAGAAAGCGCCACTTTTTAAATCATCGAAATGCGCTTGTTCAATGAACGGAGGTTTTGACCAATTTACGTAACGGTGAAGGTTTTTAGACTTTACCCAATCAAGTACGCCTTTTCTTCGACGTACACTTTCATTGTCACCTGACAATAGAGCTTGAATGAAAACATGTAAAGCATGCTGCTCTAAACGATCCAGAGGTGACAATACAAAGCGCAATTCTTTGTAGCTGTTGGTGTTGGAAGAAGGCAGTTTTATTTCATTTTTTACCCATCGAGCTAAAAACTCAGAAATACTTAATCTATTACATTTGATATCTGCACAAGCTGCAACAACAAAGTCGTTACCTTGCTGATTTAAACTAAAACTATTGAACCTCTCACCTTTTGAGTCTACAAACCCTAAGCTAGGTAACGCCTGTACCGTGCGCATACGCATTGGCTGAGTGACATAAAAGTTGCTACCGCTGAATATTTTATAGGTTAAAAATGGTTGGTTACTTAGTTTTGTTCTACCGCGTAACCGATCGTTTGCCTCCCAATTAGTTGCGCTATAAGCTAAGTAACAAGCAAGTGCTTCAATAGCATTTGTTACTTCAATATTTGTAACTTTTTTACCAGAATCTCTTACTTTATTGGCAACATCAACACCTAAACAGGCTAAGAAAACAGATTTTGCGTACTTAACACCTCCTAATCCTGGTACTGCTAAGTCATTAAAGTTACGAACAATTGAACTTAAACGCAATGTTCGCGTTCTCCTTTGAGAAACGACCTTTTCTGGTCCCATTAGCCCCCAATCCATAAATATTTTCCACTTATTAGATTTTTATCATTCTTTATTGATAACTAAATACGAACAAGGCTTTTACAAGTATGCTTATAAAAGAGAATAAATATATATGGTACAAGACTTTAAGCAACAAAAGAATGAAGAGAACTATCACACAATACGTTATATCTAGATGCGGGAAATTCCTCATTCATAAACTTTTGTAAACGTATTGAACACAAACGTAAGGGTCATGAAAATAAACAATGAATAAACAAGACAGGCATAACTAGAAAAATCCAAACTGTCCCTTCGTACACTTTCTTTAATCTAAATATCCATCCAAACTGCTAATCGAGTTAATCAGAGTCGGACAGTCGCAATGCCTAAAGCCCGAAAGTCTCAAATTAGTTTATCGGATACGCCCTATTACCATTGTGTTTCCCGCTGTGTTCGTCGTGCTTTCTTATGTGGCGAGGAAAACGGTAGAAGCTTTGAGCATCGTCGCCAATGGGTAGAAGACCGTATTCATATTTTAAGTGAGGTTTTTGCCATTGATGTATGTGCTTATGCGGTAATGAGTAATCATACGCACCTGGTATTACACGTAAACAAAGAGAAAGCAGACGCACTAAGTACAGAAGACGTGATTCAACGTTGGCATAAACTGTACAAAGGCACATTAATCTCAAAGCGCTACTTATCACCAGATTTACGTAAAGAATTACATGAAACCCAAATTAAAACGGTTGAGTTAACGGCTGAAGTATGGCGTAAAAGGCTATTTGATATCAGTTGGTTTATGCGTGCACTGAATGAATACATTGCCAGGGCCGCAAATAAAGAGGACTACTGTACTGGTCATTTTTGGGAAGGACGGTTTAAGTCACAAGCGCTATTAGATGAGTCAGCCCTTGCCGCCTGTATGGCTTATGTTGATTTAAACCCAGTACGAGCAAAGATGGCCAAAACTCCTGAGGCATCGGACCATACCAGTATTAAATACCGTATTAACGCAGCCAGGCTGGGCAAAACACCTAAAAGACTTATGCCTCTTGCAGGCAACCCAAGACAAGAGATGCCACACAGTTTACCTTTTACCCTTCCAGACTATTTACAGCTTGTAGATGTAACCAGCCGATATCTTCATCCAAACAAGCGCGGCAAGGTTCAACATAACCTCCCCCCTATTTTAGAGCGTCTCAATATTGAACACGAACATTGGATAACATTAACCACGCAATTTGAAACCTGCTTTAAGCACGCCGCCGGCAAAGTAATTCACCTAGAGCAATACGCGCAGAATCAACATCAGCAACGGGTTCAGGGCCGACAAAGTGCAATGCGATTACTTGGTTAACTTTGCAGTTTAATAGAAAGTAAGACAGGCACTATATGTATACATCTCTACATAACAATTCTGGGCTTGTTAACAATCTATTTTTTTACAATGCGCATCCCTATGCGTATAGTTAATATGTAGAACAGTTTGGAGTGATAGCATGCAAGATTTATATGACATTCATGCCCCAAAAAAAGCGACTAACTTAAGCTTGAACAGCGACTTATTACAAAAAGCTAGAGACTTAAAAGTTAACCTGTCTGCAACTTTAGAACAGGCACTTAAAGACAAGTTGAAAAGTGTTGAAGAAGAAAGGTGGAAAAAAGAAAACAAAGCTGCCATAGCTGCCTACAACGAGTTTGTTGCTGAGAACGGCTGTATAGGTGATGAGTACAGGAACTTCTAATGGCACAGTTTGATGTTTACAGAAACCCAAGCTCAAAAACAAATAGAGCTTACCCCTTTCTTGTAGATGTTCAAAACTCTGTAATTGACCAATTAGCAACAAGGTTAGTTGTACCGCTGACAAAGAATAAGACTACAAATAGTCTTTATATGAAAAATCTTACGCCGGAGATAGAATTCGAAGGCGAGACATACCTATTCGTGACTCAACAACTTAGTTCCTTACCCGAAGATGTGCTCAAGGACTGCATCGGTTCTTTGGCGCAATCCCGTGAATTGCTAATAGGTGCAATAGACTTTGCTATTACTGGAATATAGCCTTTCTATAAGAGATTCTGACAGGTGGGCATAACGACGTAATGTGGCTAGAAAAGTAAAGCGATGAGCTAGTACATATTACAGAGCTTTATAGTGCGAGTACTCGTCGCTTCCGATATCTCCGGTACCACCACCATCGGAATTGCCGTGGTCTGACGACATTACATAAACATGCCTGTCTCGTTTAGTATTTTATTTTGGAGTGTATGGTGGAAGAACTTCTCCACTTGTTAATACAACAACCCTATAAATTTTATCACTTTCAACTCCTCGTTCTGTTATATCGCTAGCCTTTGCAAGGCTAATTAAATAATACCAAACATTAGAATCAAATGAATAACCTAACCGTAATTCAAGTCCGATTAATTGAAGTGCGCCTTCAGGTTTATAAAATTCCTTGGCTTTTAAAACAGCATTTTCGATTGTAAGTTTAGGATTACCTTTACCATCCCAAGCTTTATCAAAATCAAACTGATTTCGCCACAAGGTGAAGTTGGCGGGCTTTCCTCTTGATTGAGTACCTATCAAGTAGAAATAATCCTCTCTTTGTTTACCATCACTACTCTCTTTTTGGATAACTATCAATTCATCCTTAGCATAAGCCGTTGAAGGAAGTGCAAGTAAAAACATAAAAGAGATTAGTGGTAGTAATTTATTCATTTAATTATCCTTAATTAGAGAGTTTATAAACATGCCTGTCTTTTTTAGTAGTAGTGTTTTTAGTGCTAAGCTTTTCTTACTCATTATCACCAGAGTCGTCTTCATCTTGAGGTTTATTTAGACGGTTTATTAGATCATACCTTTCTAGGGTATTTTTATAGCTATCGAGATTAATATTTTTAGTTAAAGCGTCATATTTTTCAAAGATATCTTTATACTTTTCTAAATTCGATTGCTTAGTTAATAACTCATATCTTTCTAGCTGTTTAGCTAATTCTTCATTTGGTTTATTAAGAGCATTGAACCGCTCTATATCAATCGCTAGTTTGCTGTTTTCAAATGCGTTTCTATACTTGTCTGAGTTAAGTATTTCTGAATCAATAATCTCTCTGTATCTTTTATTTTGTTTTTCAGAGAGTTTTATCAAGTTGTTAATTTTAGATTCATGTATTGATGAGATGTGAGAAGTTTGCGCATCAATTATTGAACTTTCTTCAACTTTGACCGCTTTATAAGATTCTCCATCAGCCATAAACATTGATGTACTGTACATATGGAAGGCATCTATATTTGATTCGGAATAAATTTCAGCTTGAAGCTCAGCTAAAGGCCCGACAACTTTTTTTCCATTGGAGTTAATTTTATACCACCAATCTTCTTTGGCATCGTCAGTAACAAAAACGACATTTTTTATATTTTCGTCATTTGCCTTAGCTATTAATTGCTTCCAAAGAATTAGATCCCCGTATTGCCTTTCATAATTTAAACCATCGTAGTGAAAGCTCTTATCTTCTTCCTTTTTTGATTTTCCAGAGTCCTTAAAGCCTGGAGGAATTTGATTTTTGAAACGAACAGCTCCCTCTTTATAAAGGTCATCAAGCCAATTCTGGTTTTCAGGTTTACTTCCAACTTTACCATCAAATAGTTCGTTTATTTGATCTCGAATTGCATCGTGGGAGCGAACACAAGGTTGATTACTGTTCCAATGCAAGACTGATTTTTTGTAATTCCCAATACTCTTGTTAATCTCTTTTTCAAGTTTTTCTGTATTCTCAAAAAGCTTTGGAAAACGTCTTTTAAGCGCTAATTGTTCAAAATCACCTTTAAAAACATTTTGAATTTTTTCTAGGTTATTTTCGATATCATTGAAAATGCTTTTTTCATTTTTAATAACTGTTAACCGGCGCCTCTGATATTCCAATCCTGCATGATATGGTATCCATAAATTATCTTTAATCGACTCAAGAATATTAAAAAAGTCGTTTCTAGTTTGCATCGCATAACCATATAAGTTTAAAAGAACATTAGCGTCAAAAGCGAAAAGAGTTTGTTCATCTTTCCATAGTTCTTCTAATTTTTCTTGGTTTACGTTATGAAAACCTTTAAATACATTCTTCATCTAGTTCCTTTACATTTTGATGAAACGCCACATTCTGAAAAAAGCCTAACGCCGCGTTCAGCGGCCTGTCCGCTGCAATGCCTTGTTAGGTGATTTATCAAATTCTCGCATGTCATAAACTGCTACATGCCTAAATATACCCAAGTTGTATTCTTTAATGTACTCCCCAAGCTGTCCTTTATCTACTTCCAACTCGTGGGTATTAAGAAGGTAGTGAACATATTCAGGTAAACGTTGTTCCTTTGCTTCACTATCTATGGAAGGGAAGTACTCTTCAAAGTAACCTCTGAATGCTATTGGGCAGCAGAAAATACAGTGAAATGGGTTACTTACACTCAGTAGGTCATTCTTAGAAACTTTTTTCCGTGCTTACCATCGGCAAACTCTTCGACCTTTTTTGCATGAGCCATAAATACGCCGCAATCTTCAACATCATTATGAAGGCACATTGCTTTTGTTTTTTCGTCTGGAAGACTATAGAACATGTAAAAGGGGAGTTTAGAGCTTGAGCTTGAGCTTGCATATGTTAGCAAGGTGTTCATTTGATTCTTTGTATTTTGCGGGTAGTTAAGCTTATTAACATAGGCATCGTAAGGTTTGACGAACTTTTTCGCTTGAAAAACCAATGGATAACTTATATTTCGACCAACGAGCCAAATTTCCATTTCAAAGTCAGCGCCAGTAACTTTATTTTCTTCCTGTTTTGTAAAAGATGAAACATTGATTGATTTAAATTTCTTGTTTATTGAAGCCCACTTCCATAACAAAAAGTCTGTTATAGATTCTTCTCCAACACCGCCTACGTTCATTAAAAATTCTTTGACTTCACGAGTAACTGACTTATGCGCTTGGCAATGATCCATATTTATTTCACCTAGACACAATGACTCCCTGTAAAAGTGCTAGCCCCCGCATTTTCGTGGGTTAACTTTTCAGCCAGAGCCATAATTAGTTTGTTCAATACTAAATCA
>Ga0208064_100043_pt1 | contig 40460 bp, 69 predicted proteins | sample DeeseametaMP0145_FD_184220 | JGI IMG/M metagenome (GOLD analysis project Ga0208064, IMG submission 184220) | Marine microbial communities from the Deep Atlantic Ocean - MP0145 (SPAdes) | ecosystem: Environmental > Aquatic > Marine > Oceanic | place: West of Cape Verde, Atlantic Ocean | collected...
TGCTTGATGCCTCTACGCGAACATGTTTGCCATACTTGTTAAACCATGTAGCTTCGAAAAAACCGTAATAAATTTTCATTCTCAATCTCAGTTTCAATCAATCAACACCCGCACAATACAACATAATGCGGGTGTTTAGCCTTATTAGTAACCGCCTGACGCGATTCTTAACCCACCATCCGCGCAATCAAGAACATAAAAAGGCCAGTAACCTTTACCGTTAACACCTCCAGAAGGGTCTCTAACTTCAAGCCATGTTTTTATGCTATCCATGCCTACATGGAAGTTTTCAGGTTGGTCATTCTCCTGAATATCAAGAACAGGCATATCAGCCAAGGTAGTTGGCTTTAGTTTTGCGCCAATCTTTTTGGCGTATTCAGAAAGTGTAATTGCTTGCATTTCTTATCTCCAGTTGATTTATGCTGCTAATGTAACACCTAATGCGGGTGTGACATATCCGACCAGTTACATCAAAGTGATTTTCTTTGATTTGGTAAACAGAGTCATTGACTGTATTTCGTCTGGTATTTCTTCATCCCACTTTGCAACAACTCCATTTATTCTAACGACTTGGTTTTTACACCATCGCTTCAATTCGCTATTTGTTACCTTTGTGCCAATTCTCTCCCTAGAGCAAAAATGACAAACCTTATTTAATCTCAGTAGTAACTGCCAAGTATTCACGACTCATACACTCCCGCCTTAACCGCCTCACCCGTCAAATGCGTAAACTCCATGTTATCGCCTGATTTTTCTGGCCATACAACCTCAGCATCGTCACAGGTGAAAGCGCTACAAACTGACAAGGCGTATTCCATTGCCTCATCTACGTCTAGGTGATTGGTCACGATGCCCTGCACAATTTCTTCTAGTTGCTCGCGTGTTAGTTCGTATTTCATCCTTCTCCATACTCCTCATCAAAAAGTTGATTTGTTTCTGGGTTGAATATGTAAACTTCAAAACCATTCCACTCAGCTTTTGTCACAAACCCAAAAGATTCTTTAACTATTACACCAGCGATTGACAGTAACGGGGCAAGGTCAATAACCTCAAAATCTTCAACTTCTTGCCTATGACGATAAAAAAGGATATCTATATCTTTTCTTTCCCCATCCTTATAAAGCAGTCCGTCAGTAATGGCTGGAAATATTCCAACTTCTTTCAATAAAGGGTAGAGTTTTTTACATAATTCTACGCCGTCTTTTTGTGTTGCTTTCATCTTCCCTCACTTGGGCGCGTGGTGCGCCCTGTTGTGGTTACTGGTTAGAACTGTGGTTGGCCGCCCGCGTTAGGGTTTGGCTGTTGCGCATTCGTGCCGTAGCTTTGCTGCTGTGGCGCTTGCTGCTGGTAGCCGCCCTGTTGCGGTTGACTTTGTTGTGGCTGGTCCTCGAATACGCTGACCATTACAGAGTCGCTTGGCTGCTTGCCTTGTTTGGCAGCTAGTGCGTTTTGTTTAAGTAGCACGCCAGCTAGGTTGATGGTAGGGTCCATCAAAATAAAGTCGCCTTTTTGGTTATTTAGAATTACACCGATTTTAGTGTATTCACCTTTTGTCTCGCCTTGTTGGTTTGTGTACTCGCCTGTTTTAACTACTAGTCGTTTAGCCATAATTACATATCCTCATCGTCTGATGCTTGCGGCTCTGGTTGAGCCATGTTTAAAATTTCGGTTTTCTGTTGTTCGGTTAGCAAGCCTTTTTGCTGGCAACCTTGAATGATTTGATTAGGCGTGTACTTGCCATCGCTAATCAACTGCGCCCATTGCGCCTTGTTCTGCTCGAATGACTCGACAGGGTACGCTGGCAACTGTAAAGGCTCTACGGTGTATGGCTTGCGCTTGCCTCTTGTGGCTGTTAACGCGACACTGAAAGGCTTGGTTAGACCTGTCATGTGACTGATGCGTATGCCGCCGACTGCTGCGCCTGCCCATGTAACTGACGGGTCATTGAATAACGTCATGCTTTGCCCTATCCAATCGCTGTCATGTTTTCCCCATACGGCAATCATTAAGCGTCGCATTGACTTGCACGGCTTGTACGGCTGGCAACCGTTACCGATAACAACGCTTACTGGCTGGTCTGGTGACTCGTACACGTTAACAGCTTGAACGGTTACCGTGATAGGTCCAGCTATTAGATCGTCTGCGTTTAACTGGTCTGATTTAGGCTTGATGGTAAAAGACAAGTCATTCATAGTTGATAATCCGCGTCCGCTTCTTCATCTAGCGCCCATACTGGTAGGCTCATTAGTTCAGTTTCCTGCACTAGCCCAGTAGGTACGCCACCCGCTTGCTTGAATGCTGCATACGCTTCAAGGTCCTTGCGCACCTCACGACGACCTACCGTCTTAGCCTCATCATCTAGTGTGTAAAGCTTGTTGGCGTGTGGTGGCTGTTCTTCAACTGCTAGGAAGTGGAACGAGTTAACCGTGATACCAGCTAACGCAGCCACATAGGTGTAAAACGCATCCTGTACGTGGTAGCGGTATGAACCAATAGAGCGCTGGAATTTCTCGTATCGAATATCCTGCGTTTTCTTTAGGTCAACAGCTTGCCCACCCTTAGTTAAGAAGTCAAAGCGGCAACGAACAGGTAATCCAGTTGTTGAGCACACGGCGAAAACTGACAACTCAGGGTAACCGTCGCTTAGTAAATGCATAGCGTCAGAGTTTAGGCTTACGCTTTGATACATGCCGTTTACCTTGTCAGACTCGTGACCGATAAGCACGAGCTCGCTACCGTGATGCTTAACCGCCTGCTTGTACTCGCTTGCTGTACGCGCCTTGACGTTTGGCAGTATCACATATTCAGATTTGTATCGGTCATGCTCAAATAGAGCGGCGTGAATTGCTGTTCCGATTTCCATGTGTCGCGTAGATTCAAACGGCGTGCGATATTCGTAATGGGCAATGCTGCGGTTTATCAAATCAAGCCCGCTTTTGCTGATTGAAGGGTGATTGTGGTAAACCTCATTTGGCATGTTAATAACTGCGCATGTTGCTGGCAGTTCACCCTCATGCTGGGTGTAATCAATAACGTCTATCATGTTCAGTAGTCCGTTTATTTGTTGCTAGTCGGTGTTGACTAGTGGGATTAATCGTATACACTAAATACAACTTAGTCAACTGGGTATACGAAAAATGTTAGAAATAAGTGTAATTAGAAGAAAACTTCAAGACCGCAACCTTTCCGTGGTAGCTAAAAAAATAAATGTAACTAGGTCTTATTTAAGCAATATTAGAAACGGTAGGGTTGAGCCAAGCAAGCACATGCAAACTTTGCTATCAATGTACTTGGAGTCTGAAGGATGAGCCAATTCCAACTATATGAAGACCAAGCCGAGTTTGTGCATAAGCTTCGCGTTGCAGTATCGAAAGGGTGCAAGTCCATTCTAGGTGTGGCCAGTCCAGCTTTTGGCAAAACCGTGGTTGCGGGATATATCACACAAGAGGCAAAAGCGAAAAACCCTAACACTAGCGTGTGGTTTCTTGTTCACCGTAAAAACCTACTACGCCAAACTGATAAAAGTTTTTGGGCTGCAAAGATAGAGCACGGGCTTATCACTAGCGGTCGTCGTCAATCGCGCCTGCCTGTTCAGATTGGTACTATCGGCACAGTGTACAGCAGGCATAAGAGCCTAACCCCGCCGCGCATTATGTTCGTTGATGAGGCTCACCTGTGCCGTGGCAATATGTTTGAAACTGTTATTAACTGGGCGCGAGAAAATGGCACGCTTGTTATAGGGTTGACCGGTACGCCTAAGAGACTAGACGGGAAAGCGCTAGGTGACCTGTTCAATGAAATGATAGAGGCTAAGTCTACCGCGTGGCTAATTGAGCAAGGAAGGCTATCCAACTACGTTGCGTACACGACACCTGTTAAGCCTGATTTGTCTAACGTTAAAAACGCAGGCGGTGACTACAACAAAGAGCAATTGGCGGGCGCTATGTCTAAGCCTTCGATAGTGGGTGATGCTGTGGCGCATTGGAAGAAACTAGCCAATGGTCTACGTACAGTTTGTTATTGCGTTAACGTCAAGCATAGCAAGCAAACCGCGCAAGCTTTCAATGATGCAGGTGTGCCAGCGGTACACGTAGACGGAACAAGCACAGAGGCAGAGATTAAAGACGCGTGCATGGGGTTGGCTGATGGTCGTTACCTGGTAATGACGAATTGTGAGCTAGTAATTGAGGGCTTCGATTTATCCGCACAAGTGGGCCGAGACTGTACGCTTGAATGCTGCATACTGCTTAGGCCTACACAGTCAGTGGCGCGATACCTGCAAATGGTATTCCGTGCCATGCGCAAGAAGCCTAACCCCGCCGTTATACTTGACCATGCAGGGTGTATCGTTAAGCACGGATTGCCATGCGAGAAACGCGAGTGGTCGCTGCACGGTGAAGCGCCTAGCAAACGCAAGAAAAAAGACGATGAGCCAGACGTTAACGTTACCCAGTGCGGAAAGTGTTATGCGGTATTCAAGTCCGGTGTTGATGAATGCCCCATGTGTGGCGCAGCAGTTGAGCGCAAAGAACGCAAGCTAAACGAGGTTGAAGGCGAACTAGAGCAAGTTGACATGGCAGCGGTGCAAGCTGAGAGAAAGCGCGCACGACAAGAGCAAGGGCAAGCTAACGGCTTACGCGACTTGATAGCGCTAGGCAAGCGCCGAGGCATGAAGAATGCGAGCGGTTGGGCTTTAAATGTCTACATGGCAAGACAGAACAAGAAACCAAGCGGCAAAGACTACGCAGAAGCTAAGATAATAGAGGCGAGTTTATGAACCAAGAGACACGCATACAACGCAACATTATGATCGCAATTAGCCAACTAGGGCACACCGTATGGCGCAATGAAACAGGCTCATTCTGGACGGGTCGAGTAATACACAAGGACAACCGAACAGTGACACTCGCAAACGCCAGCATGATACCTTGCGGCCTCTGTGTTGGTAGCTCTGATTTGATTGGAATAACTAACGATGGAATTTTTTTTGCTATCGAAGTGAAAACCGCGAAAGGTAGAACCAGCAAGGAACAGGAGCAATTTATAGAACACATCCGATCGCGTGGAGGCATCGCGGGGGTTGCAAGGTCACCCCAAGATGCAGTAGATTTATTAGCCCGCGCAAAGCGGTAACCAAAAAACAGGGGTACGCCCCTATCAACCTTACGAGGAAATGATATGAAATACAAACCATGTGACCACATCGGTTACGAGCAATACGTCAGACGGACTTTCTCAAACGGAACAGTCCACTACGGAATACAGTGCGAGCTATGCCTAAAGATGGTGAAGCACTCACGCCACAACGGGAAACTGTTAATCAAACACAGCGAGATACCACCAGGCTACGACATTCACCCGTACAGGGAGGAGCGCTAGCATGACAAAACCAACTTCTTGGTACGCCGAGCGCTACTCAAACAAGTACCACTTCGCACTGATACCGCTTAAACCAGCTAGCAAACTACCTCTGATGGACGACTGGGGCAACAACACGCTAAACGGTAACGCGCCTGCCTACTTCGAAGCTAACCCAAACCATAACATCGGGCTAGAGCTTCACCAATCGCGTATGTGCAGCCTCGACATAGACTGCATGGAATCGTTCAAGGTCATACTGGACGAGTTCGGCATAGACGAGAGCGAGCTAGACAACTACCCCACCGTGCAGGGGTCAAGCAAGGGGTCGCGCATACTGTTTCGCGTGCCTGATGACCAGCAACTGGCTTACCACAAGGTTAACTGGCCGCGCAAGGATGACCCAAAGAAGCACTACACCGTGTTCGAACTTCGTGCTGGCGCAGAGGGCAAGCAGCGCTTCGACGTACTACCACCAAGCATACACCCCGACACACAACAACCTTACAAGTGGGTAACACAACCACCTAAGCAGGGCGACTGGCCAACGCCACCAGCGTGGCTAACTGCTATATGGACCGCATGGGAGGCATTCGGACCACAACTTAAAGACGCGTGCCCGTGGTACGACGCGCCCAAGCCTGAGCCTAGCAAGCCGAGACCAGCGCCAACAGACGCGGGCGACAAGCTAACAGAGGTGGTGGAAGGATACAAGCGTGCTAACCCGTTACGCTCACAGCTAGATCGCTACGGCTACACATGCAAGGGTAAGCGCTACCTAAGCCCGCACACTACAAGCAACATCGCTGGCGTACACATGCTAGACGACGACACCTGCTGGATTCACCACGCTAGCGACCCTCTGTGCAGCGAGGATGGCGGTCACCCTGTTAACAGCTTCGACCTGTTCTGCTACTACGACCACGGAAACGACCGGAGCAAGGCATTCAAGGCAGCAGCGGAAGAGTTGGGCATAAGCCTCAAGCGTGAGCGCAAAGAAGCACCAGCACCAGAGGTCAAGCAGCAGACCGAGGCTAGTGCGCCAGAGCCAACACCTGCGCCCGCAGAGCCAGAACAGCAGGCAGTTCAGTTCGACTTTATTACGCTAGGCTTTAACGACGGTTACGGCTACTTCCTTCCCAAGCGCACGGAACAGGTGACGCGCTTCTCGTTAGGCTCGTTACGCAAGCAAAACCTGTTGCAACTCAGTTCACTAGCATGGTGGGAAAGCATGTACCCAACCAAGAACGGAATCGACTGGGATGCGTGCTACGACGCGGTAAACCGCTGGGTTGAAGGTGTTGGCGTGTACGACCCTAGTAACCAGAGAGGGCGTGGCGCATGGTACGACGACGGACGAAGCGTGCTGCACTTGGGTGACCGCCTGATGATAGATAACCAACGCACGAGCCTGACTGACTACAAGGGTCGCTTCATCTACGCGAGGCAGGCGGCTTTCGAGAACGGCTTCGACGCTGTGCCCGCTAGCACTGATGACGGGGTGGCGCTAGCTAACCTGTTCGAGGGGCTTAGCTGGGCGAGGCCTGAGCACGCCATGTTTACTATGGGGTGGGTCGCACTCGCTCCCATCTGTGGCGCGTTGTCATGGCGACCGCATCTGTGGCTTACTGCTCAACGTGGCGCGGGTAAGTCATGGGCGCAAGAAAACCTCATTGACAAGCTAGTGGGCCGCATGATGATTTACTGTCAAGGTGGTACGACTGAGGCGGGAATACGTCAGAAGGTCCAGTTTGATGCGCGCCCGGTCATGTTCGACGAGGCAGAGAGCGAAAACCAGCAAGCTATGAATCGTATTCAGTCTGTTGTCGAGTTGGCTAGGCAGTCAAGCAGCGACACGGGCGCGGAGATAATGAAGGGCACGGTTAACGGGTCAGGCATGAGCTTTCGTATGCGCTCCATGTTCCTGATGGGGTCTATCAACGTAGGGCTTAAACAGGCAGCGGATGAATCGCGCTTCACTGTCGTGTCACTGAACAAAGCCGAAAAGACTGCGGCTAGTGTTGAGCGCTTCCGTGCATTCGAGGCTAAGGTTATGGAAACGCTAAACGACGACTTCTGCAAGTCGATTAGGGCGCGTGCTTATCACATGATTCCAGTTATACGCGAGAACGCTAAAACGTTTAGCACTGCTGTGGCTATGAAAATGGGTTCTCAGCGTATCGGTGACCAGATAGGCACGCTGCTAGCTGGTTATTGGGCTATGGTAGACGACGAGATATTCACACTAGAGGATGCCAAGGTAATCGTTGACCGCATCAACCTAGAAGAGGCGCAAGAGGCTGAACAGGTGAGTGACGAGGAAAACTGCTTAAGTCGTATTATGCAGCGCCAAGTTCGCGTTGATGGTATGACTGGCCCTGTTGACCGCTCGATAGGCGAGTTAATACAGATAGGCGTTTCTAGCGTTGACTCTGTGGCTATTACTGCAAGTATGGCTAGGGATGTTCTGCCTCGTTATGGAATCGCTGTCGAAGGCGGGCGCATATACATCAGCAACACACATAATGAGATTGAACATAGTTTGTTCAATACAGCATGGCAAAGTGGTTGGTCTCGCATATTGTTGCGCATGGATGGGGCAGAAAAAGGCGCTAAAACTTTCCGATTTGCTGGTAGTAGTACGAGGTTTGTTAGTTTGCCTTTTGAAATATTCGAGTAGAGCGTCACGCTAACCTGTCACACACCAAGCCCCTTGAATGGGGCTTTTTCTTAAGGCTCTTTTAAGTTTTTCTAAACGAGTGTGACAAAACGCACTTACTGTCGCGCTATGTCACACTGCTGTTTCGGTGTATTCCTCTTATTTATCATAAACTTACTGTTTGAGCGCGACAATGTGACGCTTTTCTGAAAATATACACACTATATATAATAATACCCATTAACCATTATTAACCCCTCTATAATATATATATTTACTCTTTATAAAAATATTGTCACATTGTCGCAGAATCAGCCCTAGCCCTTATGTGGTGAGACTTTCAGGGCGTGACGCTGCCGTCACGGATTGTCACCAGAGGCAAAAACAGGGTGTAAGCTCTTGTTATTGTTGGTTATTTACTGTCACATGCACACAAAATATGCTTACCCATTAAATAAATTTATGGTCACGATAAGAATTTTTGATTGTAGATTCGGTGAGTAGCATTTGTTTTTATCGATGGGTTGGTATAGTTAACGAAAGACAACAATGGAGAGAGAAAGTGAGTAGCTGGATTAAGTTGGAAGAGCAGATGCCTAAAATTGGAGAGCGAGTTTTAATATGGACATGCCAAGCTCTTGAGGCGGTTATGTACGATAAAGGAAAATTTAACAGGTTTGGCGCTGATATTGATTACGCAACTCATTGGATGCCATTACCTAGCAAGCCTGAAGGGGATAGAAAGTGAGTATTTTTGATAAGTATGACTTATTAGATGTTAATGAGGAATTTGAAATACCATCAAAGCCGGAATCAGGTGTTACCGCTTTGATTGGGTGTAGCGGTTCCGGAAAAACCACCATTATGAAAAAGTGGGGGATGGTAGAGCCTAATTATTGCGAAGAAACCCCTATATACAAGCTTTTCAATTGCGAAGAGGATGCGGAGAGGTATTTACTAATGTTTGGTTTAAGGACTATTCCAGCTTGGCGCAGAAATTTAAACCAACTGTCTAATGGAGAAAGGCAGAGGGCGGTATTTGCGCTTAATTATAGTAATGGGATTTTATTTTGCGATGAGTTTACAAGCCTAGTTGATAGGTATACGGCGTTAGCTTTGTGCAACTCAATAAACAAGGTTAAGCCGGATAACTTAATTGTTGCATCTTGCCATAAGGATGTAGCCGAGTTCTTAGATTGCGATCAAATATACGATTGCGACAAGAGAAAATGGAGGTCTCTTCGGCCAAGCAGAGTTTACACTAGAAGGCTTGAATTCAGACAAGTTGAAACAAAGGAAGCATGGAGGTTATTCGGGAGGCACCATTATTTGTCTGGAAAGGTCAATCTTTCGGCCACTACGTACGCCGCATTCATAAATGAAAAGCCCGTAGCCATGTGTTCATTTATAGCTTTCCCAAGCGGAGCGTTTAAAAACGGATGGAGGGGGCACAGAACCGTTGTACTTCCTGAATTTCAAGGGATGGGAATTGGTAATGCTCTATCTGATTGGATTGCAAGTAGAATTGTTGAAAATGGAGGCAGATACTTCTCTAAAACTGCTCATCCAGCAATGGGGGAGCATAGGGAGAAATCAAAAGCGTGGAGAGCTACTAGCAAAAACAAAGTAATTAGGAATGACTATAAATCAGAAAGGAAAACTAAAGAAGATGGCCACAAAGCTAAACATGCTCACAGGATTTGTTATTCACATGAGTTTGTTGGTAGGTGAAATGCGACGAACAACAGTGACACCGACTATTTAAGCGGTATAGTTAACCAACAAACAAGAGGAGATTGAAGTGATTAAATATTACCCGAGCAAACAAGACAACAGGCTAGTCGATAATGCAAAGATATGGGCAAGGCTGACCGATGAATCTTATACAAGGGTTAAGGTTAGGATTTACGAGGACGGTGAAATTGCGTTCAAGAGGCAGGATAACGGTAAAGAGGTTGGCATAACTGAGTGGTGTTACCTATGAAAGAAATCAAAGCAACAGCGCCAACGCCACAGGATTGGATTGAGTTGGTGAGGGAGAATGAGAGGCTAATAGAAATAGCCAAGACAGCTTTCACTAAGTCAAGAATGTCAAGCGAGTACGAAAAAGCATGGGTAGAGCTATTAACATTGGAGAACAAAACAAATGATTGATGTGAATTGGGATTTAGCACCAGAGGGTTCGGTTGCGGTGGCAGTAAAAATAGATGACCATGAAATTGCATGGGTTAGAGAGAGCGTTGAATACAATGGATGGAGTCTTGATGAGTGGGATACAAATATAAATGATGAGTGGAAAATAATAGCCACCCGCCCACAACAAAAAACCGTTGCGGATGCGGTGGAGAAGTGCAAAGGGTTATGGCCTAATAAATTCTGCAAAGGATTATACTACGACCCTAAATCTGACGAATGGTTTTGCAATGATAATCCCTCACCTTGGTATCAATTTGTCTGCACCCGCGCCGAATTCGAAGCTTATGTGAAAGAGCAAGAGTGTGAGAAGTGGACTCATGTTGTAGATGACGATGAATGTCAATTAACAAAATGCAGAAAACACTTAAAGCTATGCAATGGTAGCGATTGGGTTTACGTGTGTGAAAAGGGTGAATATTTCGTGCCGAGCAAAATGGGTTATTGTGGTGTAAAACCCATCAAGCAAAAGCTGACCAAGGCTGAGGCGTGGGATATGATAGAAAGCGTTAACGGCTCTCCAGATTACATAAAAGAGCAATACGACATAATCTAACTGGTCTAATCTGTTAAGCGCATCATCGGTGTTAAGGTGCGCTTAGTTTTTGAAGGGGATTGAAATGAAAGTAAAGACATTTAAATCAATAACAACTTACTACGACGAAGATTACAAATTCTTAGAGAGTCTTGATGTTGATGATTTTGAGGATTTTGAGCAATGGTTTAATGAGTTGAACTCAGAAAATATGAAAAGAAGTGGTGTTTTTTATTCAGGAAGAAGGCTAGAAGAGTCAACGGGAATAAAGTGTTGGTATGGATTTTGGCTAGATGGGTTTGAACCAAGTGAAGCGCTAGATGAAGATGGTATTGCGTAGGAGATTGAAAAGTGAAAGTAAAATTATACATACAAGCAGAAAAGTTTAGCTTCGAAAGTGAGTTTAGAACATGTGTTAACGCTTTTAAAATGGAGAGCAGAGAAAGTAATGTAGTTATTGATATAGGTGAGGTGGAAGTTGACGTTGACATCCCTGAGCTATCTCAAAAAGAATTAACGCTAGCTCATGTTGAGCAGTTGAAAGGCATTAAAAAGTCAATCCAAGCTGAGTGTAACGCGAAGATAGTTAGCATTGATAACCATATTGCTAACTTGCTGGCGCTAACTAACGGAGAAGAACAATGATAAACGAAAAAGAACTAGCCGAGGCGGTTGAGCGTCTGCGTGAGGGTGAGGCGGTTATGGGGTTGAGTTACGACAAGGTGATGGAATCCGTAATGCATAATGATTCTTTCGTTTATGAGATTTTGGATGACCTTTTAAACGGGAATCTGCAAATGGGAAAAGACGAAATTGAGAGCCTGTTTGACCGAAATGCAGAATCAATGCTAAGAGAGTTGTACAGAACAAAACTTGAGAATGAGGCGGGGTTGTGATGGATTACGAAAACATGAGTGATTTTGAGATTAATAAAGCGGTTGCTGAGTATTGGGGGTTTGTTATAGAAGATGATGAAGACCCAGTTGACGGCTGCGCTGTTAGCGTTTCAGTGCTTGACGGCGGTTACGCCTCTGCGCCCCCATTTAACCCCTGCAACAACCCAAGCGATGCTTGGTCGATTATTGCTGAGAATAAGATTGATATAGAATTACCGCATGAAGAGGTTAACCAGATAGGATTTGCAAGCAATCACTTTGAAGGTGTTGTGCATGAGATAATGCCGAATGATAACCCACTACGCGCCGCTTGTATCGTTTATCTTATGATGCAGGAGGGTAAGCAATGTTTGGCCAGCCAATAACAAAGCCAGCGAAGCATAAAGCAACTTATACCATCAGTGAGCTGCTTGCTGAGTTCGACAACGACAAGACCGCACTAGCTAAATCGCTAAACGTCAACCGCAGCACAGTGCGAAAACATGCGCCGCTAGGTGAATCAAGCCATGTAGTTTTGAGGAATGGCGATAAGTACAAGTTGTACGTTATAACTAGGTTAGGTGGCGATTGATGCGCCACTTAATCGAGCAATTGCGCCATGCTAAGAAAGAGCAAGGCTTAACACACGCAGAGCTATCACACAGAAGCGGCGTTGGATTCAACACGATAAAGCGATGGTTTTACAAGCATGGCACACTACCAAAAGCGGCAGACTTAGAGGCTGTCGCTAATGTGCTGGGGTATCGACTTGGACTGGTCAGAGTTGTTAGTAATACAGAAAGCGAGTAAGGTTTAGTTTTTACAAGGGAGATAGATATGAATAATATATGTGACTTTATGACAAAAGAAGAGCTTGATAACGCTCTAATTGAAAGAGATAGCCTACGCGCACAACTAGCAAATGCTAATGAAGATTACAAAGCGCTTTTCTCAGCTTTTGAATCATGCCAAGACGAATTAAAAAAGGCTAATGATCGTGTGAAGGAGTTGGAGGTTAGATACTCTGAACTTCGCAATAAAGTCGGGATTTCTTCGGCTAACATTGAATTAGAAATGAACAACAAAAACCATAGAAATAAAATCCTAAGTCAAGCAAAGATTGAGGTGCTTCAAAAGATAAAATCAAAAGCTGTTGACCTAATGCATAAAAATTGGATTATTAGTCAATCTCCCAGCGTAGAAAAGTTGATGGAGCAGCCCGTTTGGTTAAGCACGGATATTATTGATTCAGAAATAGAACAACTACGCAAGGAGCAGGATAATGAGTGATAAATACATCAAAGAAATAACGCAAAATATCCCAAATAATGAGCTAAACGCAGCATGCGATGCCTTGATGAATAACAGCTTAAATGAGACCTCAGATTATGAAGAAGTCTCCATGGAAGAGCTTAATGAGTACATTGAAGGGCTTGAGTGTCAGGCGGAAGAACTTCGCACACAACTAGCAAAGGCTAATGAAGAGTATAAAAACCTCTTTGAGATATTCGAAAGTTGCCAAGCAAGAATGTTGAGATATAAATCAGCAATAGATGAAGAATGTGTTTTGTGGGATTTCACAGTAGACGAGAAAGAACCAAGAAAAAGCATTCAAAGGCTGCTTGACATAACAGACGCTGTTGCTAGAGATCCTGATGTAAATAGCAAGGCTAGGAAATTCGCCATAGAGAATCAAATTAAGGGGGCTAAGGCTTTGATTTATGCCTTCCCGCTTAACGCTTGTGACCAAATGAAAGAATGGGTAGAACAACTACGCAAGGAGCAAACCAATGATTAGCTTTACAAACTACGTGTTATCAAACCCGCTTGTCGTGTACGGCATCGGTGCAGCTATGGCAATTATCTGCTTTGGCGGAGCTTTGGCGGTGGGTAGTATTGTCCGTGCGGTGGCGAGGAAGGAAAGATAATGGGTATTAAACTTAGAGCGATTCCACTGTTGTTTATTTTTATACCGATAACTTTGTTCTTGTTTTTATGTAGCGCGCTTGGGTATTGTTTTTTGTGGTTAGGCTCAGTGCTTAGCGATATTGGAAGTATAGCAACACCGCCCTCAATGAAGCGTGTCATGGTGTGGATGAAAAAGGATTAATAATGCTTGATTTTATTAATGAATATACTTACGGCTGGCATCTGTTAATTGTCTTATGTATCATTTTCACAGTTCCAATTTGTTTTTTTATTGGCGAATGGCGTAAACCAATAGTGCCTAATGACGATAGGTTAATTGATATGCCTGATAACATAGAAAGCCCAGAGCATTTTTCGCAATGGATTGATTCAATAGACCTAGACAAGCCAAAAAGAGTTGATGAAGTGCAGGGTTTGAAGGATTTCTTGGAAAGAGAGATTAGCTCAGGAAGATTAGTTGTGGGAGACCCGACGAAGAGTGTAATTAAAGGGTTAAAAGGTGGCTTTGGAGTTAAGAAAAGATGCTAACCCCACAATTCGCATACATGCACCAAGGGAGAAAGCTTTACAAGACAATCAAGGGAGCCAACACAACACATGAAGCTATAAACGGCTTTGTGCAGCACATGAAGCAAACGCATAACGTTGATGTGATGAATGTTAAATATCCGTTTGACTTAAAGTATGTGCCGTGTAATGATTAAACCCGTGACCAATCACACTTTCACAATCTCCCTTTGATGCCGGCTGCAAACGGCCTTTTTTTTCGCCTTCTTAAAGCGTATACTAGGTTTATCTAGTTAAGGGTATGTGCTATGCACTTCATTAAAGCCAAGCTATTGTTAGCATCAGTATCAATTGTGTGGGCATACATTCTTATTGTTCTTTCACCTTTAATTCTTCCTGTAACGTTATTAGCTATCCCGTTTGATTCATTGCGCAGGTATCGTTATGCGTTATGGATAAGTACCGACCAACTAGTCAACGCTATTCACAATGGAAACCCTGATGTAACAGTATCAAGCAAAGTGGGCTACATGGCAGAGCAGGGCAGCAAGACAGCGCAAGCCATGGCGGTTGTAATCGATTTATTATTTAAGTTGGCAGTGAATCAAGATAACCACTGCCAAGCAAGCATTGAGCGTGACGAGGAGCATTATTTATGAAGCAGCTAGCAGAATTTGAAACGCTCGAAGCGGCAAAAGAATATACGCAAGTACGCGGAAAGATGATTCACCGCAACAGTATGAACGCATGGCTTTCTGAAGCGGGGAAATATCGCAGACTGAAAACTATTGCAGCAGATGAAAGTCACCCGCTAGGGGATGGTGCGGCGGCATTTCTCGATTCAACTGAATACAACCTAATCCAATCTAACGAAACAGGGCAAGGGGTTATCCAGTTAATGCAAGCGCTAGTTGCAGCAGAAGGTAACGATGAAGCATTGCAATCTGTACTTGATAAAGCTATCGCAATAGCTAACGAGGTTTACTACCCACACGCCAACGCCACCGAATACGATTTTAAACGCGCAAAGTTTTTGCCGATTACACAGAAAGAAGTAAAGCCTGTTAACGGTTGGCTGAAAATCACGACTGCACAAGACGTAGAAGCGCATAGGCCTCAAGTGTTTGTAGATATTCAAGGCATGAAGCAGCGCGTTACAGGTTTTGGGCTAGTCGATAAGTCAGGTGATTATCTTGCACAAGTGCCGCGTGGGTATACTAGTTTTTACGTAGATGACGCTTACGGGGTTATTGCGTAATGGCCTATTTGCTGCGGTTTGACGGTGTTAATGCTTATGTGACTCTTGCGTCAACAATCAACATTAGCACAACAGACGACTTTAGTATTAAGTGGCGGTGGCCGACAACATCTAGTGGAAATCACAGGGTTTTAGGTGGTGATACTGTAGCCTCTTCATCCTCTAGGATAATACATTTCGCCAACGGTAATATTACTGTTTACGGAGGAACGGGAGGTAATGTCGGATTTTCACAAGCCACCGACCAGTCTATCGACAGAAAAGTAGAACTTCGCAGGGTGGCAGGAAGCTTATCTCTGCATTATGACGGGCAGCAGCAAGGCCCCGCACAAAACAGCAGCCAATCTTTTACTTTTGGCGTGTTAGGCGCAAACTTTTCTACAGCAACGGTAGCCAGTGATTTATACAATATCGAGTTTGAGGTCAATGGCCAAGCTATAAGCTTTTACGACCCATCAACTTCAAACGGCACAGGTTCAATACTCCCCGACACAGTAGGCAGCAATAACGGTACACTTGTTAACTTCCCAACCGATGACAGCCAATGGGTGTTTTATAGTGATGCAACAGGCATAACGGCTGATGTAGCGTATACGGTGAATAGCCCATCAGTATCAGCTAGTGCAAGTGCTACCGTACCAGCGCAGCAAGCAGATATTGCCTTCTCTGTATCACCGCCTAGTGTATCGTCAAGTGCATCGGCTACTCTGCCACAACCTGCATCAGATATTGCATTTACCGTTAATTCACCAAGTGTTGCGGCTAACGCTTCGGCTACGTTGCCAGGGTATAGCGCGACAGTATCATTCAGTGTTAGCGCCCCAAGCGTATCAGCCAATGCTAGCGCTACACTGCCAAACCCAAGCGCCGACGTAATTTACACCGTATCTACGCCAGTCGTTAGCGCGTCAGCAAGCGCAACGCTACCTAATCCGGTTTCAGATATTGCGTTTAGCGTGTCAGCGCCTAACGTTTCAGTATCAGCGACAGCGACACAGCCAAGCTTCAACGCTAACGTTGCATTTACGATTAACGCGCCTACTGTATCAATATCAGCAAGCGCTACATTGCCGCAACCAGAATCAACAGTAAGTTTCGCTGTTTCACCGCCTAGCGTCAGCGTAGTTGCTATTGTTGGTGGAATTGCGATAATAGTCGATGAAGAAACGAACATTAACCAGCGCGTATTGTCAAACAATATCAACGCGCCGATACTATCAAACAACATTAACGGGTGACAAAATGGCAACACCAAATACAGCGGAATTAAACGCATTAGCTACCGACTTGGCTACACGATACGCAGATGCAACGCTTGAGATTCGCGCAGGCTCTACGGTACTTGCAACGCATACATTGGCAGGCTTCGGCGCAGCATCAGGCGGCACGGTAACGGCTAACGCTATTGCAGATGACACAATCGATGCCACAGGTACAGCGGATAATGCTAAGTTGATTGATGGCTCTACCGAGTACGATTTAACGCTAGGCACAAGCGGTGCGGATGTTATCGTATCAACGACTAATTACATCAGCGGCGAAACATCGAGCGTTAACTCGCTAGCTATCACATTCGCATAGGTGACGTATGAGCCAGCTTTACGAAAAGCCGTTGCCAGTCGGAAAGGTTGGCAATTACACTTACACCATTGATAGCGGATGGCTAGATGGTGAGGCTATAACTGGATTGACCGTTACTTGTAGTGGCGCAACTGTTACGCTACCCACTTCTAGCGATAACGTCCTACAGGCTTATTTTGAGGGCAAGACTGTTGGCCGTCATGAAGTACACTGGTCTTGGCAAACCGCAACACGCTCAGACTGTGATACTGGCGTATTAACCATAGTGGAGTGCTAATGTTCACACCGATAGTTAGTCTCTATCGGTTCGGTGAGAAGTGTGGTACATACGAATCATTTACAACGGTGACGTTTTACGGTGGCGAGGCTACGGTTAACGGATTATGTCAACCCATAAGCCCGAAGCAAGCCCGTAAATTCGTTCACGACATGCGCTTACTTGGTGTGCATACATTGAGGTATAAGCGCAAAGGGCGGTATAAGGTGGTTTCTATATGAAATCAGGCAGCAAGACTTGCAGAGTGGGTACGGTTGAAGTGACCCACAAAGGCAAGCGCAGAGGAAGAAAGAAGATGTTTTCACCAGAAGAGTTAGAGGGCAAAGCTCAAGAATACATTGATTTTTGCACAGAAGAAAGCAGACCTACCCGGGTTGGTCTTTTCCGCTTTATGGGCTTTAAGACTAAGCAGTCGTTTTTTGACTACATGAAAGACCCCGACTACAAAGAAGTGCTAGAAGAGTCTTTATTTATGATTGAGGGGCAGTACGAGCAGCAACTTGCTAATGGTCGCGGGGACGCTGGCTTAGTCTTTGCGCTTAAACAATACGGTTGGAATGATAAGCAGCAAATCGAGCATAGCGAAAAAGTAACTGATACCGGCGAGCATGAATGGTAAACCTTGCTGACTTTAGGCGGCATGTAAAAGATAAATCTCCCGCCTTTGTTCCGCTATTCAAAGATAACAGCCGCTACCAAGTTGCATGGGGCGGCGCGGGTTCGGGCAAATCACACATAGTAGCCCGTAAAATCTTATATCGCACAGTCAAAGAGATTGAGAAGCCGCACAAGTTCCTCGTAGTGCGTAAAGTTAACCGCACTATCAAGCGGTCGGTGTTTACGCTATTTCGTAACCTGATATCTTTATGGGGGCTATACGATGAGTTTGACGTAAATCTTACAGACCTAACCATTACATACAAGAAAAACGGCGCTCAGTTGATGTTTACGGGGATGGATGACCCCGAAAAACTAAAATCCATTGAGGGAGTTACAGGTGTATGGATGGAAGAAGCGACGGAATTCACACAAGAGGATTTCGAGCAGCTAGATTTGCGTTTACGTGGCGAAACCCTGTATGCAAAGCAAATAATCCTCACGCTAAACCCGATTAGCGAGCAGCACTGGATTAAACGTGTATTCTTCGATGACCCAATAGACGGATGCTTCACTCTTAAAACAACATATCTTGATAACGCATTTATAGATGCTGATTACAAGATGGTTATGGAGAACAAGAAGAAAACAAACCCGCGCTACTACAACATATACGCGCTTGGTAATTGGGGTACGGCTGAAGGGCTTGTGTTCAATAATGTAGAGCATAGAGCATTCAAGTTAGAGGATGTTTGGCATCTTGATTGCGTCCAAGGCGGCGATTTCGGGTTCGTAAACGATCCGACTGCATTCAATCAGACCTACGTGGATATGCAAAATAAAACCATCTACGTGTATGATGGATTCTACGAAAAAGGAATGAGTAACGAGCAGATTGCGGAGCGCATAAAGGAAATGCAGGCTCACAAGCACAATACAACGTTTGATAGCGCAGAGCCTAAATCAATAAGTCGATTGCAAACGCTTGGCATTAAGTGCTCGCCAGCCCAGAAGGGTAAAGACTCAATAAACGCTGGAATTGATTTCCTACTAGAGTTTAAGATTGTGGTTAACGCGCACTTGGTTGAGTTTATGACTGAGTTTAATAACTATTGCTGGGATGTTGACAAGGAAGGTAAACAACTGAACAAGCCTGTTGACGACTTTAACCACTTTATCGACTCATTGCGTTATGCGATGGAGAAGTATTCAAAACCGCAAGCAACAATCCGCGTAGGCAGGCGGCGAAGATAAATGATACACTAGGTAAAAATTAACCGGATTCGATAGCATGAAACCACACATTAAGCCCACTACGGGGCAATTAAAGCTTAATTCAGCATTGAAGCGCTTGCCGTTTTATTCTGGTCTAGGTCACTTCACAGGCACTAAGCATGGCAAGGCGTACAGCGATTACGGTTATCCGTTAGCGCTGGATTTCTGGTTTTATTACTCAGTGTATCGCCGTATCGGTTTGGCTCGTGCAGCGGTTAAGCGCCCGATTGATATGTGCTGGTTAACGCCTCCAATGGTTAAGCTAAACGACGAGGAAGACGACAAGCAATTTAAGAAGTTTGCCAAGCGCCTTAAAATGTGGCCTAAGCTTCGACAGGTTGATGACATGCAGTCTGTTGGGCATTACGCTGGTGTTATCGTGCGTGTTGCTGATGGCCTTACACTAGACAAGCCTATGCAGCGCACAGCCATGGATAACATTATTGATTTGATGCCAGCATGGGAAGGACAGTTAATACCGGGTAATCTCGACCTTGACCCGCAATCACCTCGCTATGGAATGCCGCTTCATTACACGTACCAGCAAAACGGTGTAAGACAATCAAGTCAGCGCGACGGCACAGAGCAAATGACTATTCATCATAGCCGCGTGTGGATATGGAATGAGGGCGCAGTGGGTAACACTATCTACGGTGAATCGTGCCTAGAGCCTATCTACAACGCGCTAATGGATTGGGAAAAAGTACGCGGTGCAGGTGCAGAGGGCTTCTGGAAAAAGGCAGCAATGCGAGCAGTGTTACAAGCTGCGGCTGATACTTCGGGCAGTGCGCCAAGTGATGAAGAAATGGACGACCTGACACAGGCCATTACAGACATGCAAGATAGCTTTGACGCTGTACCGTACTTAGGCGGCATGGAATTAAAGGGTATCGGAGATAGCGGCTCTATTGCTGCAATCGACAAGGCTAGCCAGATAGCGCTTGAAGACGTTGCAGCAGGACGCGGATGGTCTGCTAAGGGCTTGGTGGGCGCTCAGACTGGCGTGCTAGCAGGTGAGCAAGATACAAGTATCGACAAACAGACTGCACAATCACGCCGTGAAAACTACCTATCTATGCAAATGTATTCAATGCTTGAATGGTTAACCGAGTACACCGATTACGACGGCACGGATAAGATAGTTGAGTTCGACGACTTAACCGCAGCAGGTGACGAGGCTAAACTTAATCTAGCGCTGAAAATGGCTGAGATTAATACCAAGTTTGGGCAAGAAGTATTTAACCCTAATCAGGCGCTTGAAATTGCAGGTTATGAGAAAAAGCCGGAGTTTGAAGAAGTGGTTGAAGATGGTGGGGATGGTGAGCTTTGACGCAGCGCATTGTACCAACCCGACTAGAAAAAGACCCAACCGGACAGGCGGGCAATCGTCTACGTGCAAAAGTTGATATTAGCAAGCGCGTGGAGCGACTACGCGAACCTGTTTTAGCTATTCTTTATAGTTTCCCTGTTGAGTCGATAACGGTTAACAAGACGCGGTACAACTACGATGTTAACCCGCAGCGCATTGCAGGTTTATTCGATGAGTTGCAAGCGCTGTTTTATCAGGCGTTAGAGTTGAACGGGTTTAGTCGCGGGTGGTTTCTCAGTCAATACCTAGGCAAAGCATGGCAAGAGGGCACAACCAAAGCGTTCACTCGGTTAAAACTAGCAGCAGAATCAGCAGCGCCAAACATAGCAGAGGTTATGCACCTTGATAGTGTGTTGACTTCACCCGAATACGCTCGACGCTTTGAGATTATCGCGGCTAGGGCTTTTGAAAGTATGAAAGGGTTTAGCAATCAAGCTGCTAACGACTTAGGGCGCATACTTGGCGAAGGCGTGGCATTAGGACAATCACCCCGTACAATAGCGCGTGATATTCGCAAGACGTTTGACCAGATACAGGGTTATAGGGCGTTGCGTATTGCTAGGACTGAGGTTAATCAGGCTTTTACTGAGGCTAGGTACGAAGAATCAAAGGATGTGCGTGACCGCTTAGGGCTGCAAATTATGCAGATGCATGTGAGCGCCTTGGTTGATAACACGCGCCCAACTCATGCAGCTAGGCATGGTAAATTGTATACGCTTGAAGAACAGCGCGAGTGGTGGGCAGAGGGTTCCAATCGCATCCAGTGTTTATGTAGCACCGTTGAAGTGGTTATGGTTAATGGCAAGCCTACACAGCAAAAGTTAATCGACAGACAAAGAAAGCGTGGTGAAATGTTCTTTGCAATGCACCCCGAAAAGGCTTAATATACAAACAAGGGTAAGGCTTAGCGGCTTATGGGTGGATTGGTCTCCACCTCCCTAAACTTCCACAATGACCACCTTTTGACCTAAGGAATCAATATGCAAACATGCAAATCATGCGGTATAACTCAACCGCTAACTGAATACTACAAATCAAATCGTACAACATCAGGTTATCGCGGAACATGCAAGAAGTGCGCCCACGAATCTTACAAAAAGCGATATGCGAAATCAAAGACATTTGTAGGGCATAACCAGAGAAATCTACCGCTACCAACAAAAGAAAGGCTGAGCGGGCTATTCGAGTATGTCGATGGCGGTAAATTAAAGAGAAAGGTTTCTGCTGGAAATCAAAGAGCTGGAACAGTCACTTCGGGCAAACAAGAGAGTCACGGGTATTGTCGAATACTGGTTTATGGAGACCACTATCTTTTTCATAGAATTGTATGGCGCCTTGTGTATGGTGATGAACCTAAATTTATAGACCATATTAACAATGTAAGAAGCGATAATAGGATTGAGAATTTAAGACGCGTGGATAAATCTAGCAATTGCCAGCATCAACTTAAGCCAAAAAGCAATACAAGCGGATTTATCGGAGTTATTAGGGTAAGGTCGTCTGGCAATTGGACTGCCAAGATATGCGTCAAATCAAAGAGTATAACGATAGGAACTTATTCAAACATAAAAGACGCAGTCATAGCCTACAATGAAAAGTGTAATGAATTACATGGTGAGTTTGGCAAATCAAAGATAATACACAACATGGAAGAGTTAAAAAGGAGAGGGATTATATAGCCCTCAACACCCGTGCGGCAAATAGCCGTAAATTTCTTCCCAAAGTAAATCAAACTGAATATTCATAACGCCAATGCCGCTATTATTGTACGGCATACATTTATCATTAACCTTGATTAGCTCAATCATTTTCAGTTGCATCTTGACTGCTTGTTCGTTCATTTCAACCTAACCTTAACGCCTTGTTTGGCGAAGTGTGCAATCTGAGATGATACTTTACCAACCTGCTCCATAGTAGGTGGAATTTCAGGAAGACCTAATGCGACACGAGGCACATTTCTAGATAAATTGTAAGATAGTAATATTAAATCCTCTTCTCTTATTGTTTTCACTCCCAAATCTCCCTAAACTCATTTAAAAATTTACGCTCATCAGCATCTAGGCGGCGTTGCTGCAAGCGCTTGGTTTCGTCAATCGCTGCCTGTTTTGCTTTCTTTCGCATGTTGATGACTTGCTTTGGGGTTTTTAGGTTCATGATTCAGACTCCACAACAGCGTATGGGTACGAGTGGTCATTATATAAATCCGCATCTTCTTGGTTCATTCTGTGCATACAAATACACGCATCTGAATAATTATCGAATTTGCAATGGATACGCTTAGTGTTTTTATTTATTACATGAAACATTTATCAATCTCCCTGTTAGTGTGCGTTTAACCTACACCATAAACACAGCCGAAACAACTCTGACCAGTTAGTTGACCCCACAACCCATACGCGATACCATAGTGAAAAATAACCGTATTTATGGCTATGACAAAGCAATTAGTAACGATAGTTAATAAGGTAAATAACTCAGCAATTCGACGTGAGCGTAACGAGCGCGGCGATTTGGTGTATATTGTGCCTAGTTATACATTGCCGGATAACGTGGTAATGAATGGCGGCTTATATCCTGCTGAGGAAATCGAAAAAGGCTATGCAAGCCTTGAAGATACTCCTGCACCTATTGGGCATCCAACCGATGCACAAGGTAACTTCATCACTGCAAACAGCCCTGATGGCATTCTGTATTATCAATGCGGTGTGTTTAACAAGAATGTTAAGCGTGTAGAGTGCGAGCAATACGGGCATCGCGTTTATGTTGAAAAGCATATTCATGTTGATACAGCCATGCAAACCGAGCGTGGACGCAGACTAATCGAGGCTATCGACACTAACCAGCCGATTCATACAAGCACTGGCGTGTTGCTTAATCGCGTTAATGAGCAAGGTCAAAGCGTAACAGGCAAAGAATACACCTGGAAAGCTGCCAACATGATTCACGACCATGATGCGATTTTGCTTGACGAAGACGGCGCAGCTACACCGGCAGACGGTGTGGGCATGATGGTTAATGCTAATCTATTCACACACGTACAGCATGACGGCCAACAGTTATCAGTCAATACCGCAGTGCTAGACGTGAATCAATCTTTTAATGACCTGCGTGAATCGCTCCAAACTAAGATACAAAAGAAGTTTGGCGACGACGAAAAGCACGTATGGTTAAACGACTTCGGTGACGATTACGCAGTATTCGAGGACGGTGAAACGTCTTACATGGTTAAATACATGCGCGATGGTGAATCCGTAATGATTGACGACACGCTGGAAGAAGTGAAGCGTAAAACCATTTGGGAACGCATTTCTTCGGGTGTTAAAAGTGTTCTAACCAGTCCATTTGTGGGCTTAACTTCAAACCAAGACGAGGGCAAAGATATGTTCAAAGAGCATATTATGAAGCAACTCAAAGCTAACAGTATTGACACAGCCAATATGGATGATGCCGCAATGCTAGAGGCTTACGAGTCAATGCTACAGGCGAATGCCGCCGAAACAACCGCACAGGGCGAGCAGAGCCAGCCCGACGTGCAAGCAATGGTTAATGAAGCAGTGAAAGCTGCTATGAAAGACATGAAAGATGATGAAGACGAGGAAGAGAAGAAAAAGCTAGCTGAAAAGCTTAAAGCTAATTCTATCGAATTGTCTGAGTCTGAAATCAAAGCGCTTTCGGTTAACTCACTTAAAGCAATGCTACCAAAGCCAGCGGCTTTCGGTTTAGCGGGTGCGCAATCGCTAGAGGGTAACTCTGACGATTCTTACCTATCTGACACACTTCCAGAATAAGGGGATTGATAATGTCAAACACAGTTTATATTGGCCCTGCTGAGAGTCATCCTGACGTAACGGAATTTCCTGCGTCTGAAGTTATCAGCCCACGCCAAGTTTTGGTTGTATCATCTGGCGCGTTTGCGGTAGCTGGTGCTGACCAAGAAGGCATGGTTTACTTCGCGCTAGAGAATGTTCTTGGCGAGGTTACAGAGGATTACCCAGTTGACGAAACCGTACAAGGTGCTCGACCTCAATCGGGTGAGTACTACGAAATGGCGCTAGCGGCAGGTCAAACCATCGCTAAAGACGACGCGCTAACCACTAACGCATCTGGTAACTTGGTTGCGCTTGGTGCTGGCACTAACGTAATTGCATACGCTGATGAAGCTGTTACCACTACCGGTAGCGCTGGCTCAATTCGCGTATACGTGAAATAAGGAGTAAGTAATGAGCTTATATCTTGATAAACAAATCATTGCTAACTCTGGCAATGCAAAAGCGCAGTACAACCAAATCGTCAATATGCGTAAACTTCATGGCAATCGTGAAGCTAACCTTATCGGCGAGGCTGCATCTGCTGGCTTGATGGGCAACTCGTTTCTAGCGGCTAACGCTGGTCGTGTGCCACAAGACACTTACCGTGACTTTGACCGCACGATTAAGCGCGTAATGGCTGGTGATGAAGGTGCTAACATCGTTTCATTGCTACCTACTCGCTCGCTACCTGTTGGTAAAATCGTTGCAGAGTATGCACAAGCGTCTGACTCTGGCATCGCTCAAGCTACTATCAGTGGCCGTCAAGCACACAAGCTAGACCGTGCCGCTTACGATTACGACGGCGCTCTGGTGTTGATTCACGATGCCGCATTTGGCCGTCAATGGCGCGAAGTTGAAGCGATGCGTAGTGAAGACTTTGACGCGCTACAAGATGACCAGTCGAACACTGTTCGTGCGGTACGTCGCAGTATCTACGACCATGCGCTTAACGGCGTTGCTGATGTGCAGTACAAAGGCGTTGAAGCTTACGGCATGAAGAACAGCCCTAACACGCAATCATTGCAGCTAGGTGCAGCAGGTGTAAACGTTGATTTAACTTCAGCTTCTGCAACTTACGCAGACTTTGAAAAAGCTATCATTGCGGCGTTAACAGCGCTACAAGGGCCAGCTAACAACGTTGATATGAATATCACCTTTGCGGTAAGTTCTGAAATCTGGTTTAACGCACTACGCACAGGTACTACGGACTCAAACTTCCGTAACACGCTTGAAGCATTGCGCAATATTCCAGGTGTTGCTGACATCGTTAAATCTAACGGCTCGCAGCTAAGCGGTAACGAGTTCCTAGCATGGGCAAACTCTGATGAATACGTTCAGTTGCAAGTGGGTATGGCAGTTAATACGCAGCCTGTTGTGCGTAATATGTTTAACGACCCTTACAACTTCGTTACTTGGAGTGCTGCTGGCCTGCTTATTAAAGCGGATACGGCTGGTCGTTCGGGCGTACTGTATGCGAGAGTTATCGCGTGATGGCTAACGCTAAAGGTCGCGTGTTTGGCGTGGGTGGTAAGCTTATCGCCCCGCCAAAGGTCGAAAGTGAGTCGGGTGATAAAAAGCTTGAAGTATCTACGCCTAAAAAGACGACACGTAAAACCTCAAAAACTAAGACTGACGAAAAGTAAGAATAATCCCCGCCTAGTGCGGGGTTTTTATTTACACAACAAAAGACGCAAGCCAAGCAGTTAAAACAAAGCACCACGGCATCAAGCATAGAAATACAGAAGAATTCACAACTTCACCCCAAGACGGCATATCCCCGCCATTTTTGTATTTGATGTTTAGTGCAGAGAAGCAAAACGCAACCACTAAAGCCAATTGCATTGTTATTTCTATCCCATAAATAGCTCCAATAAAAGTTATCGCAACCGCTTTATTTACCGATACAGCCACATCAACCGCAATGCCTACTAAAAACTTTTCTGTTAAATGTTCTTTCACTTTAATCTCCTTCTCGCTCAGTCTTGATAGTCAAGACGCCATTAACAACTTGCACCTTATTTCCTGGACCACCCAAGCCATTTAAAATCGACTTTAAAGGCTCAGGCTGGCCATTAATATCAACATCCTCAACCTTGTCATGCGCAGCCTTGTATTGTTCGCACATCCATATAACCATTTTTGCAAACTCTGAATCTGCGCCAATAATTATCGTGTCGTTATCTTTGTTTAAATGCTCCTCCCCATACATTTCAACATTACCGTAAGATGCCTCTATAACCAATACTTCTAGGTCGCTAACATCGACAACAGTTTCGCCATGGTTATACGCATAATCACTATAAACGTGACACCAAGGTGTATTTAGTATTGTGCTTTTTGTGCTCATTTTAATATCCCAACCTCAACGATTCTTTATCTTGTCGTAATACTCAACTTGAATGGCCTTTGCTTCTTCAAGTGTCTTTACATGCTTTAGCGAAATGCCGTCAGTGCTTATCTCTTTTTTTTACCTCTCTCGCCTCTCCGTAAAGCGATATTAGTTGCATTACATAATTAAAATCATCGTCGTCGTGTAACTCAACTCTAACTAGCCTTTCCACAATCAATCTCCTATTTAAAACTCACCCAACTTTTCACCTTCAATATAAAGGCCGCACTTGGTGAAAGTGAATCTCCACCAATAACCATCAAACGCAAGTATGTGCGGCTTTCCTGTGTTTCTAAGTATTCTTGATAGTCTCATTAATAATTCCAATTAAACAAGCCCCTCTTTCGCCGCTGGCGGGGCTACCAGCGCTTCATATATGCTAGATTGGCTTGCATATTCAGCTTATCCATTGTCCGTAGCGGCAACTTCGCCTCATTAGGATAGGCTCAAACGGTACAATGGCGCTTCACATATGCCAGATGGATTTTCGTTGTTATTTATCCTTAAGCTTAAACTGTAACTGGTCTATTTGCGCCCATGTAACAAGGAATAAAGACAATATCCCCATTACTTCGCTGCCAGTAATTAAGTACCACGTAAAGAAAGCTAGCGCTAAAACGAATTGAAACAATGATGCTTTGCTAATACCTTTCACTTGTGTAATCTCCAATTTGTTAATCCAGCCCCGAATATAGTACACTAGTGACAAGCTAACAACTCCGACCAGTGGAAAGATTCTAATGGCAGTCGTCATACCAAGCTACAAAGTTAAAGCGCTATTACCAAGCGCAACAGATGCGCAAATAGACCTGTATGGCGCTATGTTCGATGATGCAGAGGCTTGTTTATCCAATTACAGTCAAGACATGCAAGATTTGGCTGTATCGCTTGCAGTTTCGCACATGATAGAAATGTCGTCAGGTGGCAGCGTAACAAGCGAAACAACCAGACAAGGCGCTAGCGCGTCTTACAGCTTCTTTGGTGGCAAAGGGCTTGAATCAACGCGTTACGGGCAACAGTTAGCGGCACTTCCTGCGGGGGGGTGTATAATTGGTTTATTCAGCAAGCCTTTGAGATTTGCGCGGAGTGTTAAGCCATGCCGCTAGCAACCCGCCACATGATTGACAAAGTAACGTTTTGGACTGAAAGCGGTTACGACCCTAACGACCCATACGCCAATCAATCATACTTAGCGCCGCAAACAATATCATGTGAATACATGACGGGCGGCTCAATGCAGCGTGATGCTGAGGGTGTAGAGTTTCAGCCTTCAACGTCCATTTACAGCGTGGTGCAAATTCCGTTTAACGCTTATGTGGTTTACGGTACGTCTACGGATGCAACGCCTCCAAGTAATGCGGAAAAGGTGCGTAAGACTGGATTTGGTACAGGTCTGCGCGGTCAGATAACAGAATACGAAGCGTTTACGGGGTAGATTATGGCTAAGTGCAAAGTTGATATTAAAGTTAGAAAAACTTGGCTGTACTACGCACTAAAGCCAATCTGGTTTGTGCAGACTTTATTCGGCAGCAATCATTACCTTTTGATTGACAAGGCATTCTCTTATGAGGTGGTAAAGTAATGCCATTTAAGGCCGGAAAGTCACCCGCTGATGTAGCGCGCAAGATAAACAAAGCGTTAACCGAGGATTTACCCAAAGACGTAGAGCGCGGGCTATTTACCATGTATACGATTCTTGCGGGTGAAGCTGATTTTTATGTCCCAGTTGACACCTCTACGCTTGTTAAGTCGCGGAGTTATCGGGTGCGTGATAACGGTAACGGCTGGCGCATGACTTATGGTTATTACACTGATTACGCAGCGGCATTGCATGAGCGCACAGACTGGAATCCGAAGCCACCTAACACTCCAGGTAAAAAGGGTGGCGGCTACAATCCAAACGCCGTATCTAACTGGATGAATATTGCGTGGAATGAAGTTGGAGACGACGCAGTAAGAGCCTTTTCAAACATGATAGAGCATAAATAAATGAACATAAGACACGCTGATGTTATACGCGACTTTATACGCACAAATGCGCTACCTACTTACAATCCTGCAATTGGGTGGGATGAAGCAACCGAGCCATTCACTATTGGCGAGCCTATCATCTATTGCAGGCAGGAAGGGCGGCCTGTTGACGCATTTGTAAGGCAAGTATCGGTAACGGTTTATTTGTTTAGTGGCAAAAACGCAACTAATCAAGAGTTGAATGCGCTGTTCAATGATGCAGTGGCGGCGCTTGAATACGTAAGGCGCAACGCAAATGTGCAAGAGTGCGTTATCACAACCGTGACGCAAGACGTTATGGGCGAATACCGCACAGGGCAAAACAGAAGATATTTCACGTTCCAAGTGCTGTGCTACACAGCAGAGGAATACTAACAACTCTGACCAGTTATTTACTAGTTGACTTATCGGGGTTATTATAGGCACTAACGTTTAAACGAGGATTTAACTATGTCAGTAGGTGGCGGCTTTAAGGGTGACGCGGTCAAAATAACAGGTTTTGGCGGCTCAACTATCGCGGGTATCGTAAGCAAAAGCCTTGCATACTCAATTGCAGGATTAGACACAACCGACGACTCAAGCGGTGCGGATGCTGAATACCATTCAGATGCCGGCCGTGTTGACCGTACAATGTCAATTAGCGGTAAGTCTAAAAACCTAAGCATGATTGCTACACTGGAAAACAACTTGGGCACAAACCAGAATATCTACGCTATCACTATCACATGGCCTGATGGCTCTACGTTAGCAGGTGACGTATTTATTACATCTTTCAACCAAGATAACCCACACGAAGAATTGGCAACGTTTGAAATGGAAATTGCATTCTCAGGTAAGCCAGTGTTCACGGCGGGTGTGTAATATGTTTGGACGCAAGGCAACGCTTGGGTGGAAAGGTGAAAAGCACGAGTTAACTATTACGATGGAGTTGGTTGAATCTATCGATAATGAGGTTAACGTGCTTGCTACTGCTATCGAGTTAGACAAAGGCGGCATTCCCAAAATCACTCTTGTTGCAAAGCTTTACGCTGTGCTGCTTAAAAATGCAGGCGTTGAAGTGACGCAAGAGCAGGTTTACGAATCAATTATGTCTAGCCCTGCTGAAAGCGCTGATTTAGTCGCAGCGGCTCGTTATGTGATTCAACTCTGTTTTCCGCAACTAGAAACAGCGGAGAGGGTGAGCGATAAAAAAAAGGGCAAGGGGTAGATAGATACCCCTACTCTGATTTAATCGAAACCTGTTACGCACTTGGTTTATCGCCAAGTGAAGCGCGTAGCATGTCACCAACTGAGTTAGGTCGATGGTTTAACGCCAATAGACCTAAACGCACCATTGCAGGCATGAGTGAAGACCAAGCCAAAATGTTAACCGATATGATAAACGAAAACCCAGAGGAATTTGAGTAATGACACAGAAAGTGGGCGGGGTTGAGTTTGATGTTGATGTTGATGTTAGTGGTGTCACGAGTGCAAGCAAAACCATTCAAACAGACCTCAAAAACGTTGAAACTTCTTTTAAGCGAGCAGATTCTAGCGCTAACCAGTTGTCTGGAGGCTCTACCAAGGCGGGAAAGTCGTTATCAGGCTTAGGTAAAAACGCTGGGCAAGCTGGTATACAGATTCAGCAGTTTGTAGGTCAGATTCAAGGTGGTCAATCCGCTTTGCTTGCATTGTCACAACAAGGCGCTGATTTAGGTATTGTGCTAGGTCGCGCCGGTCTTGGTGCGGCTGTTGGCATTGCTGCAACTGCCTTAAGTTTTCTTATCCCAGCATTAACTGGGGCTGAGGGGGAAACAAGCAGCCTCAAAGACAGAATAAAAGAGCTGGGCGACGAAGTAACACTAACCGCCAACCAAATAAAATTCCTTGCCAGAGACAACAGCAAAGCAGCTGATGAAATGTCAGAGGCTAACGTAAAAGCCTTTGAGAAAATCAGAGGTTTGCGAGAAGAGCTTGAGAAAATGCAGTCGGCTGGCACTGGTTTAGATGCCGGTCAATTTGCTGTGCCTCGTAGCGCTGAGGAAAACCAGCGCAGATATGCTGATGCAATCAAAGAAACCGAAATAAAAATAGAAGACCTGAAGACTCAGATTGACACAAACAGTCAGAGCGTAAAAAAGCTGGCTGACGAAACTGCTAATCTTGGGAGTCAGTCAGAAGATGTTAGTAAACGATCTCAAAGCTACACAATCACTTTGCAGTCTCAAGTAATAGCGCTAGAGCACGGCGCAGAGGCAGCTGAAATATACGCGGCCACACAACGCGCTATTGCGGACAACACAACAGCTCAGTTGCCGCAAATTGTTAAGCTAATACAGGAGAAGTACCGCCTTAAAGACGCTCAACTCGCAGCGGCTGAAACTGCCAAGCAAGAGGCTGACGCTCAAAGAAATTACGAGTCAGTTCTTGACCAAATTATAGCCAAGGAAGAGCAACGCAAGAAGCAAAAAGAAGCTGACAAGGAGCAAGCGCAGCAAGGGTTAGACGCATTCCGTGAAAGCCTAATGACTGAGCAGCAACTTAGGGCGCAGGCTTATTTAACCGAGCTTGAACAACTCAAAGAAGCTAAAGACCAAAAGCTTATCACTCAATCAGAGTATGATGCGCTAGAAAAGGAAAAAGCGCAGCAACATGCGGATGAATTAGTTGCTATTGAGAAAGAGCGGCATAACAAGGAAATGCAACTAGAGCAGCAGAAGCGACAAGCAAAGCTTGCACTAGTTGGTGATATATTCGGAAACCTTGCAAGCCTGATGAATACAGGCAGCAAGAAACTGTTTGCCATAGGTAAAGCGGCCGCGGTTGCTAATGCGGTTGTTGATGGCTACGCAGCAGTGCAAAAGACCATGGCATCTGTGCCTTATCCTTTTAACGTTCCTCTTGCGGCTGCGCAGGCTGTTGCGAGCGCGGCACAGGTTAAGGGAATTATGTCAACCAAGTTTGGCAGCGCTGGTTCAGGCCAGTCATTCCAAGGCGGGCAGGTGGTAAACAACACCTCAACCCAACAAGCTCAGCAGCCAGAGCAAAGAAACATCAGCATTGCCCTGACAGGATCTGGCTTTTCAGGCGGTGATATTCGTGGTTTAATATCAGCTATTAACGAAGAATTAGGTGATGGCGTAACGCTATCAGCAACAGGAGGGTAACATGCCTTGTCCAACACCAGAAGCACCAGTAACAACTACACCACCAGTGCCATTAACGCCACAACCAGCAGCGCCAATCGAACCACCTTGCGCGGAGTAACCTATGGCGATACCAACGCAGTTTAGCGTAGCCAAGACGCGTAAATGTCCGTTAGCCAATCCTGCTCAGCCTATTGATGGAGCTAATCCGTTAACGGCTGAGGATGTTTGTTTTATTAGTGGCGCTTCGGTGCTGCCTGCTGAGGCTGCGGGTGGTATTGGTGCGCCTAGTGAGTTAACTGCGCAACCAGTTGATAGCATCGATAACGCCTCGCTATTTAGCGCTTTGTCGGTTGGCAATATTGATAATCCGTCTATCGTAACGGCTGAGTCTGTTGCGCCTGTTGATAGCGCTAGCCTTATAGGTGCAGAGAGTGAAGCGGTTATCTATACGCCTACGCCATTTACAGCAAAAGCAGGCACATTAACAACGCCTCCATTCCCGCTTAACCATGCGCGTATGCTTTCTAGCAACAAGCTTGAAGGATACTCTAGCGTATCTTCTGATGTTGGCGGCGTTGCTCTGAATGCATTAAAAATGAATACGTGGGAGAAGTGGAGACCGCCTGCGCCAGGTTACTTCAAAGTGGTATTAAATAGTGCGCAACAAGTTGACACTATTGGCATTGGCGCTCACAACATGGGAAGTAGAGGATTCGCGATAAGTCCTCAGTACAGAGAAATCGAGGGCGGCCCATTGCTGCAATTTGCAGGTGCAAAAAGCCCAACAACAGATGCGGCAATAATGTTCCACAGGCCAACACCAGTAACAATGAGGGTGTTGGAGATATATGTATCTGGAGGAACTAATGGTGAAATAGGATATATTAGCGCAGGCCTTGCACTACAAATGCAAAGACCAATGTTTAACGGGCACCAGCCGTACACAGATAGTGATGTTACAGAGTATTATAGCAACCGCACAGAATCTGGTGAGATAATTGGTAGGCAGGTTAGGCGCAAGGGATACGAAACTACCTATGAATGGCAAAATATAGATGATGGGTGGTACAGAACATACTTCGCGCCATTTAAAGAGGCGATAAAGACAAGACCGTTCTTTGTAGCTTGGAATCTGCTTGAGTACCCTAACGATGTTGCTTTTGGTGAAACGACAGGCGATATTTCAACTTCCATGCAGAACGGAACAAGAACAAAGCGCAACGGACTTTCATTTAACTTTAAAGGTGTTTAGATGGCATACGATAACGCCAAGAGAGATTACTCCAAAGAGCACCTGTGGTATGTTGAGGTGGAAGTGAATGGTAACGTCCACAGGTTTTGCGAAAACCGCTCTCCTACTCCTTTCGGCCTTGATGCCAACCCTTCATTGCAATCTCTGCGCGTAAATCCCGCAGAGATTGATTTAAGCGGTGGTATCGGGGTTAGAGCAAAAACAAGCCTATCCTTTGCTGAATCAAGTGATTCCACAACGTGGGGCACAATATCAGACCCAGAAAGATTTTGGACAAGATGGAGGGCTGAAAACCCCTACTATCTAGGTGAGAGGATAAGTGTATTTAGCGGTTACATTGTTAATAATTCCTTTGATGTATCTAACTTCATTAAGCGCGATTATATCATTGAGAGCTTTGGGCAAACCGGTTCAGGCGTTTCAATCACGGGTAAAGACCCGCTTAAACTTTTGAGTAATGACAGGGCGAAAGCGCCCGTTGAATCAAACGGCTCGTTAAGTGCTGACATACTGGCTGCTGACACAAGCTTTACGTTACAACCTGAGGGCATTGGCGATGCAGAATACCCAGCAAGTAACGGCATTGTTCGAATCGGTGACGAGGTTATACTTTACACTACACGCACAGGTGACACTTTTAGTGGTCTCACTAGAGGCTTTTACAGCACTGAGATTGACGACCACAGCGAAAACGACACAGTGCAGCTTTGCTTGCAATATTCGACTGACACAGTGAGCAATATCGGCTATGACTTAATGGTCAACTATGCCAGCGTTGACCCGTCATTTATTAACAAGAATGACTGGGATGCGGAGGTTTCAAACGCGTTTAATACTACTTACAGCGTTTTAATAACCGAGCCAACAGGCGTACAGGATTTACTGCAAGAGTTTTGTGATAGCGCTCCGCATTATTACTTTTATGATGAGCGAGTGAATAAAATAAAGCTTGTAGCGCTGAAGCCTCCGCCAGATGATTCACAGCTTTTTACATGGCAAGCAAACCTTATAGCTGGAAGTGTTGCTGTCAAAGATCGTCAGGATTTGCGAATTAGCACGGTTATTGTTAACTACGGCATTATAAATCCAACAAAAGATTTGGATGAAACATCTAATTATCGCTCCTCGTACGTGCGCGAAGATACAAGCAGCGTCACCAATTACGGTCAACGGGCTTACAAAACCGTGCACAGCCGATGGATACCAAGCGACAATAAGACAGCCGCCGTGTTAATGGCCGCTAGAGTTGGTCGTAGATTCTCAGAAGCGCCGAGAGAGATTAGCTTCTCCATGGATGCGAAAGATTCTGACGTGTGGACGGGTGATAGTGTGCGCATTGAAACTGACTTGATTATGCAAGCGGGTGGCGGGTATGCTCGACTGCCTTACCAAATATTGAGCGCTGGCGAGTCTGAGAATTTCAACTACACAGCATTAGAGCATACCTACGGTGATGCAGTACCAGGGGATGAGGATGTGGAAGACCCGAATGTAAGGCTTGTTTACTTCAGCGGTGAAATTGATAGGTTACAATCTGACGACAGTGGCGAGTACAGAAACCTAAGGGAAGTTTACGAGGACGTTTACGGAACTGACACGCTAGAGGCTCAGCTTGATATACGCTTCATATTTGAATCAAACTCCGTAGCAGGAAGTAGCGACAATGATTTTCACGCTATTGAAACTGGCGCATGGCCTGAGCTAACAACGCCCATACTTATCCAGAACAACGGATTGATACTTGGTAAGGGTGGTGACGGCTCATCTTCGGGGGTCTCTGCTGGTGAGGATGGTGGACCAGCCATAAACCTGCAAGCAAATATACGCCTCAAAAACCTTAGTATCATTGGTGGTGGCGGTGGTGGTGGCGGCTACACTGATGAAGGCGGTACGGGCGTTATAGCTCGTGCTGGTGGCGGTGGAGGCGCTGGCTTTATACAGGGATTAGGTGGCAATTCTAGCGTTTCACCACCAAGTAAAGAGGTGGGTAGCGACAATGGTCAAAACGGCACCTACACCACTGGCGGCGATGGCGGCACGGCGACAGGCATAACTGAGGAGTCAACTTTAGTAACAGCTAACGGCGGTAAAGGCGGAGCCTTGGGTGCAGCAGGAGCACCAAACATATTCGGCACAAGCGGCGGCGCTGCGGGTAAAGCTATCGATTTGAACGGTTTTACGATAACATACGAAGAAACAGGCACAATATACGGGGCGGTCTCATAATGGCACTAGTACCACACAAGATAACAGCGTTGGCAGAGTCTGACGCACAAGGCACAGACGGTAAAAACATCGTAGCGGGTGCTATTGTATCGCTATATGACACTAACGGCACAGCGGTTACATTATTCGATGATGAATCGGGCAGCAGTGGCAGCACAGCAAAGCAAACTGACGCGACAGGGCAGGTTGTTGTTTATGTTACGGCTGGTGAGTATGACGAAGAAGTCAACGGCTCGATTAAGCGGCGCATAAACATCGGCGGCAACTCAGTTGTAAGCTACGAAGACACAGCCAGCCTACAGTCTTCACGACCAAACAAAACAGGTCAGCGTGCAGAAAACCGTGAACGCGCTAATGCGCAATATGAACTTGCAGCAAGTGGTTACACTGCTTTACCTGGTGACATTGTGGCGGCTAATGGGCGTGTTTGGGTGTTGCAATCACTCCAAGACCCACGATTTTACGGCGCAAAGGGTGATGGTGTAACGCTTGATACACAGGCCGTTATTGATTGCGCTTCTCGCGCCGACTACGTAACCAGCGACAGCGAACTGGTGTTCTTAGTGGGCACAGTGCCAATTCTTAGCAATCAGAAATTCAGAGATATAAAATTTAAATTGGCGGATGCTACAAACGCTGAATGCTTATCTTGCGAGCGTAACGCTGTTGGCTGTGAGTTTCTACGTGTTACTGTTAACGGGAATAGAGCCAATAACACAGGTTTGTGTCATGCTATAAGGTTTAATGGCTCAAAGGATTGTAGCGTGATTGGGTGTAACTTGTTTGACGTAGAAGGTAATGGCGTATCGGCTTTTATCGGTGATACAAGTAACGTAAACCTCCAAATAAAAGACAACGTTATACGCTTTACCGATGGGGATGCGGTAGAGGTGCGCGGCAGTGATGGCTTGCAAATAACAGGAAACCTCATGCAATCATGGGATGCGGGGTATAACGCCATTGAATTTCAAGAGCCTCACAAGAATGTTGCAATATCTGATAATGTCTTTATTGACGAGCGAGGCAATCTTTTCGCTATTGAATCCGCAGGTACGCCTGCAAGAATTGAAAACTTTACTATCGCTAATAACACTTTTGAGGGCGATTATATTGGTATTAGTGGGCTGTTTTTTGATGGAACAATCAAAGGTAACGTGTTTAAAGGTGGAATTGGTAACTGGCGCTCTGGTATAGAGTTGGCGAGCGAGGACGTTATCGTAGAGGGTAATTGGATTGATAACGGCTCTATCTCTATCGCGTCACATGGCGCTACAGTGCCCGTGTATAACGCAAGCAATGTTCAGATACTAAACAACTTTGTACGTAATAAAGGTGTAGACTCTAAGGCTTTATATCTCGGTGCAGCAGCTAGCGCAACAGGTACGCCAACATGCACTAATATAAAAATCAGCGGTAATACCTTTGACTTCACAGAAGCAACTGGCACAGGTGGTAGAGCGTTGCAACTTGGCAGGTACAGTTTGCAATCAGAGATAGATGGCATCGACGTTACAGATAACGTGATAATTGGCAACGGCTCTACAGCATCCACTCGTGGGATTATTGTCGATTGCCTAGCTGGAAGTGGTAAAGTAGCTGTCAAAAGCAACAGGATTTCAGGGTTCGCAAATAATGTTAATTTACCTAGCGATAACCTAACTAGGTTCATACTTAGAAACAACGACCTAGAAGATTTTATCAATAATGCGTTCTTGGACTCATCAACAACAACCGTAGTAACAAATCAGGATAACGATGTATGACACCAGTAAAAACACCTAAGCACGTAGAAGAAGCATTGAAGCGCATGAATTTACCGCGTGACGATTACGAAGGTTAATCAACAAGCCCCTTTATTGGGGCTTTTTATTGTGTTATCGTGTAATGACTTTTATAACAATGAGGGCGGGATAATGCCATCAGGTAAACGCAAGAAGCCACAACCAAGACCGCAACCGAGTAAAAAGTGATATGCGGATTATTTAAGATAATCGTAGTCGCATTTGCATGTTTACTCGTATTCTTAGCGGAATTATCTTACAAAACTGAATACTACCACGCTTCATTATGTGCGGCGTTTATCGCCGTGTCTGTCTTATCTACATTTTTTGCAATGAAAACAAAGTCTAACCAATTGATTTTGTATGCTAGTATATATCTTGCTGGTGCTATTATGTACGCACTAATGATTTATCCGGCAACGGCTTTGTATGCGGATTATATTTACTACGAGTCGGCTTTAAACTTTCGTCTAATTATTATACTTGCAGATTCTTTTATAATAGGCATAGGTGGAATCAGTGTTATTTATCGTTTTTATACTATGTGTCGTTATGGCAGCGATAGCGACGATATTTTTGATGCTAGGGTGGGCATACATAAATGGGCAAGATAACGATGGAAGAGGCGAATCAATTACGCCAAGAGTTGAGGCAGGAACTAGCGACTTACAAGGGCGAACAAAAAGAAGTGATAGACGGGCTGGCAAAGAACGTAGAAAAGCTAACGGAAGTCGTGACAGAAATCCGCGTCTATCAAGCCGAGTTGAACAGTATGAGTGGGCGCGTAACCTCACTTGAAGGTGATTTAAAAACGGTAACTGAGAAACTGTCAGATGTTAATGGCAAGCTAGCCGTTGCTGATAGTTTTGTTAATGCTGCAAATAAACTTATGTGGGGCGTTGCGGCTGCCATTATAATGATAGTTATTAAGGTTGTTATGGATATCACATGACTTTTAAACTAAGTAAAAACTCACTACGAAACCTAGACGGCGTACACCCCGAATTAGTGGATGTCGTCAAACTAGCAATTCAAATTACTAAAGTCGATTTCGGCATCCCATCAACGGGCGGTTATCGCACCGCAGGAGCGCAACACAAACTTTTCTTAGATGGCAAATCCAAAGCGGACGGCTACACCAATAAATCATACCACCAAACAGGCAATGCAGTAGATGTATACGCTTATGTTGATGGTAAAGCTAGCTGGCAACCAGAACACCTTTCACAAGTCGCTTGTGCGATGCTAGAGGCTGCGATTAGACTTGATGTCAATTTGAGGTGGGGCGGGCACTTCAAGAGTTTTATTGATATGCCGCATTTTGAGATGGTTGGATAATGTGGGGTGCAGTAGCAGGCTTTTTCGGTAGTCTATTCAGTAGTAGTAAATTAACCGACACCGCCGTCGATGGGATTCGCAAACTTGGCGGTTTGGATGAAATGAGTGGGAAGGAAAAGGCTCAGTTTCTGCTTGACTACATAAACATCACAAAGCACCAATCGCCATCGCGAAGATTTATCGCCATTGCAATGCTTGTAGGCTTGATGATATTTACAGGTATGTGGTTAATGATGCGAATAGTTGCGGCGTTTATTATATACTTCGGTGGAGATGCTCAGTCATTGCTTGTTGCATGTGATGACATTTACGCAATGAGCAAAGAGGTATTAATGCAGCCTATGAATATCATTATCGGGTTTTACTTTGTAACTGATATCGCCAAGCGCTTTGGTAAATAAATAACCCCGCTGTTTGCGGGGCTTTGTTACGTTACGAGCCTAGACAATAATTATAAGCCACCATTGTAAATGTAAGCCTTTTCTTTGAACAGCTCACCTTTCACGCCAGCGGCTGCAAGTTTTAAATAAATCTCAGTTGAAAGCTGGCCTTCAACCTCTACCGGATAACCGCCGCCTGTGTTTAGAGCTATCCATGTATAATCGGGGTGTGCGTCGTATTCATATCCGTAAAGAACAATGCTAATGCCGTTAAATTTTAACTGCCACTCGCCGGGCTTATTCCGTTTAAGCTCTATCACGCCCATACCTCAATAGCTAATCCGATGCATACGAACGACATAAATGCGAGTAGTAGCAAATTAGCCGAATGACCTAGCTTTGTAGAATGCTCTTTAGGTGCGTTTATTTTCTTTCGCTTGTACTTATCAAGCTCGTAAGTAAACACAGCAACAAGCGCGATAGTAAACGTTATTTTCCAGTATGTGAGCATGTTATTCTCCACGCGCTTTGGCTAGTAGTTTTTCGATTGGGTAATCAGTGCCGCGACCATTTGCCAAGTAATCTAGGAATTTATACATCTCAGGCGCTGCGGCTATTAGGTGGGCGTTGGCTTTGTACTCATCGGAGAAATCGTATTCATCAACCCTAGCAATATATAACATCATGCCGTAAGACTGGGTATCTGATTTATCTACTACGCCAACCTCGCTACCCCTCACCTTCCATTCACCCTTTGTAAACTTCGCTTCACTCATATCGATCTCCAAAAATAAAAAACTGGTTGCGGTTAAGCCGTTACTCGATAAATCGTCAAATGCAGTAGACACCCGATATAACAGCATTACGCGTCAATCACTAAGGTTAAAAGAAAATCCGCAACCAGTGTAAAAAGAAACCGCCTAAACAAAGACCATGTTAAAACAACCGATTATGACAGGATTGTCGTATCTAGGCGGTGTGAAAACTTAAACCAGACCAGCCAATGAGCCAATCACATGTAAAACAAATACCGCACAGAAAATAATTTCCGTCTTTGTCATGTCTGTTATACGTCTATTCATTTGTCACTCTCCGTTGTGAGCTACTGCGCGGATGCTCGTTATTTAATTGACTTGTACGCCCACATCATTATATTTGATACGCTGCAATCAAGTCGCTTTCTTTCCATTCGTCCATGATTCCATTCTCTGAACAGTAAGCCACGGACATCGCTTATTGAAACCGGTACGCCACAATTACCCAAACCGCTTTTAGATATTTCCTGCATTAACTCATGCGGAGTAAGATATTTATCCTTGCAGTGGCAATGCGCGTTTATCTGCCCTTGAAATATTGGCGTACCGTTATTTCTGTCGTAAGCACCAATCGGGCCAGCTAGGAAAATCTCAGCTAGCTTTTTACCAAGCGCCGGACTTTCCTTGCACAACTGTTTTAGGCTTGTTGGTTTTTGGTTCATAACTAAGCCTCAGTAATAAACATTAGACTGCCTTGGGCGCAACCCATAGCCATCATCTTTTTGCGCGCCTCAGCTTTGCTTGATGCCTCTACGCGAACATGTTTGCCATACTTGTTAAACCATGTAGCTTCGAAAAAACCGTAATAAATTTTCATTCTCAATCTCCGTTTCAATCAATCAACACCCGCACAATACAACATAATGCGGGTGTTTAGCCTTATTAGTAACCGCCTGACGCGATTCTTAACCCACCATCC